>Ga0315914_1005637_pt1 | contig 18142 bp, 12 predicted proteins | sample MpolenodulesMG_FD_203920 | JGI IMG/M metagenome (GOLD analysis project Ga0315914, IMG submission 203920) | Medicago polymorpha root nodule microbial communities from Los Angeles, California, United States - elongated nodules | ecosystem: Host-associated > Plants > Roots > Nodule | place: USA...
CCCCCCCCACTTTATGAGAACATGCGGTGGAGGCATATAGATGATGCTTACCGACCTCTTTCAATTTACATGAGGAAGCAAGCTAAAAAATTGAGGATACTACTCCATTCTTGATGGATGTCGATGCCACCAAGTTTGATGCAAGGATCGAGGAGACAATCTTGGGCGAAGATGATGATGAAGAATAAAACTTATTGACCCATAACCTAAGGAAATTATCAAGAGTCTTATCCATAATGGAGACTTTGTCACCATTCCTTTAGGTGAAGACCCCTTTAAAGAAGTCAAGGTTGACGCCGAAGACCCTAAGCCGATAAGGAGATAGTTAGCTTCATGCTTGAGTGAAGACTGGTTAGTTTTATTTGACCCCAACAGACATGGATAATTGCTTTTCTGACTTTCAATACTTCCTAAAAACACAAGTAAAAGACTAAAATACCCCACGGTAGTTAACTACCGCTGGCTTATAACTAAAAAACACGCCGACAGTTAACTGCCGCTGGGTTTTTTGGTCATTTACTTGTGTTACTAAGACACAATGAATGTCAAAACAGCAATTGTCACAGATATGCCCGACTTTGATCCAAGTATTTCATGTCACCAAATTTCTATCAACCCATCTACGTTTTGGGCTTAAATGTGTGGAAGAAACAAGATCTTAAGATTACTGCTCTCCGCCCAGCAAGTTTCGCTCCCACCCAGCCAAACTGACCAAAATACCTTGCGCTAGTTAACTAACGCATGTGTAAATCAAACATGACTTAATTTTACACATGCGTGACTTAAGTCATGCCGCATGAGTTAACTCACACTAGTTTATTATTCTCAAGGCATGCATTCCGTGAGTTACTACTAATTAACTGCAATTAGAACATTCCGTGGATCAAATTATCTTTCCAACTAATATCATATCTAATGTGGGACCTTTATTTTAGTCATGGTGCTTCCACATTAAGGATCAAAATGTTCCCTTAATAATGAGATAAACAAATGGGGTTGAACATTGTAATTAGCCAACAAGTAGCAAGATATGCATCAAAGAAATAGGGTGTTGGAAGCAATAAACTAAGGTTATTTTTTGTAAGTTGGAGAAAGAGAGAGAGAGATGGGGTAGTTGCACTAGTATCACTGCCTCTTTAACTCAGAAAATTTCGCTCTTCTCACAGCATAATGACTTGACTTTGGAGAATAATACACTAGCGTGAGTTAACTCATGCGTCGTGACTTAAGTCACGCATGTGTAAAATTAAGTCATGTTTGATTTACACATGCGCTAGTTAACTAGCACAGAGGTATTTTGGTCAGTTTGGCTGATTGGGAGCGAAACTTGCTAAGTGGAGAGCAATAATCAGATCTTAAAGGGTCGGATAAGGGACATGCTTTTTCCAAACAAGATTAGAGTACAAAATTATCATATGTTAACGATAATCCAGACAATACTTCGAGTAAGACACAACCGTGTGTTTTACCCACATGTCAACTCACACCATCTATATAAAGAGTCAACCACTATAAAAAAAAAGGTACACACTCTCATCCTGGTGGAGAACAAGTGTATTATGTCGCACAACGACTACTTCGACCGTCATCATCAATCAAAGACATATCAATATTATTGACTCACAAAATTCTCTCATGCTAGTAAAAAAGACTCACTTTAATTTCTTGTACTAATTTTTTTCCTAAACTTTGTTTAGCATGTCTTGAATTAAGGGAATGTGAGGACTTACATAATAAAACCGGGGCAGGTAGGTCAAAAAACGAGTGGTTGTCTGCAAGTACATACAAAAAAGATGGTTAACAAACAAAAACTATCAATTTATTTAGAATGGATGTATAACAGTGTTAACCGTACTCACTCACTTCTTGAGTGAAATCTATGAACATCTTACTACTTAATGTAACATCAATTTTTAAATTGGAAAATAATTTTCATATAATAAGAGAATGAATGTTGTAAAGAGAGTATTAGATTGAAGCTTGTACATGGCGACACTCCCTCTAACGTATGGATGTAGAAGACTGGTGAGAAAGATGTAATTGTAAATCAGAGAAAAATTAAGGGTCTAAAGTTAAAAAATAAAATATTTAAATTGAACAACTCAATTGCATTATCCACGAGATAAAAAAAAGTTGCATTTCAGAATAAAATAAAATAGCATTAAATTTGAAAATAAAATGTTAAATGTTTTTTTTACAACTCTACAAGATACCCCTTTATCCATTTTAGTATCTAGTGTAGTAATTTTGGCTAAACACTCATCTAGTTGTGTATTTGAAATTAAGGAAAATAAATAAATCATCGATTTAATCCTTAAACTATCTCAATTTCTTCAATTTAGTTCAAAAACTAAAGAAATGTAACACGTAATCTTTAAAATATATAAAATCTCCGCGAACTTAGCTCAGTTGGTAGGGATATTGCATATTACATGCAGGGGTCGGGGTTCGAACCTCGAACACTCCACTTCTCCACAATTTAATTGTGTGAGCTCTAACCACTAGACAAAAAGAAATGCACGCTCGACTAATTGAGCATATATTTTTATATTTGGGAGTGGTAGCTAGGATGTGTTTACAACTGCATTTGTCTGCTAGCATTTAATTTAAGCACGTACAAATGTATTGTATTGTTGTAGGGGAAATCACTTGGTGTTTGCTTGGGGATTGTGTTCTCTTCACCCCTTCTTAGAAGGTGTTGAGAAGGAGTCTTGTATTAATGTTGTTTTTAGTTGGCTTTAGTAAGCAAAAAATTTCAGATCAACCATAGAGGGTAAAGTGGCTTTCGAAATATTTGAAGTTTCATCTTTCAGGGAGATATTGGTGGGAGAACTGGCTAAGTACGATGGAGCTTTGGTCACTATGGGTTCGTGCTTCCCGTAAGGATATGTGGCCTAAGTGTTGATTGTTTATGAATCAAGCGTAGTTGATTGATAAAATTATGTCATATATCATGTTTTTAAGGTCATTTAGGAGTTGTTTTGCAGTATTTTTTTTGTAAGTTTTTGTATATTTTATTTGATTTTGTAAAATTTCATATCACCGTGTCAAATCACCAAAGCGATACATCTCTTTTGTTGTGCCATGTTTTTTTCAACATGTGTCAAGTCATTTGGGGGTGAGATTGTTTGGTTGCAGATATTGGAGGTGGGTGGAGACTCAATGGGAGAATGACCTTAAGTGGAGGAGACAACTATTCATTATAGAACTAAGTATGGTTGTTGGTCTCTTAACTACCATTAATACGGTGACTCTCTCTAGTTCACCCGATTCTTGGTCTTGAAAGTGTGATTTTAGTGAGGTTTACCCATTTAGGGCCGCATATTAGCTTCTTTCATGTGGGTTGTCGGGTCATGGGAATCTTCTACCTGAAGAGACCAAAATCCTAGTCAAAGGTTGGAAACTGGGCAGCAATATATGTTTGGTTTGGCTTTAGTTTGGCAGACTATTGTATGGTGTGTCTGAAAGTCTCGGATCTTCTCTAGAAAGACACCGTCTATTGAGCAGTTGGTGGACAGGGAGAAATTCCCGTCTTGGTGTACCTACTATTGGCGTTGATCTTGTGTTGGAGTTGACATCGTTGGGTGATGGGGGTAATTCAGAGATGACCTTTCTTTGGTTGGTTGGATGTTGGCTTTGGTCGTCCTCGTTGTTAGGGCGTGTCCCTTTTTCTTTCTTTTCAGGTTTTTAGGTATCTTTAGGAGTTAGTGAGCATTGGGGCATCCTTGACTTTAAGGTGTTTCTTGTTTTTTTTTTGTTGTCTTTTTTTTTTTTTACCCCAAGTATAATTATTTGGGAACACGCACACAACTTGTAAGAGTCCTTAAAAAAAAAACTTGTAAGAGGTACAATAGAAACCAATTTAATAATACATATTTTTAGCATTATTAAATAAAATGCATTGTTATGCATGTGTGCCAAAATGGTCTTTATTTAGGTGTGTAACCATAGAAGTATTTCCCACTACTTATACTCTTGTATCGTAGTATTACATGTACTTTTATCTCTATTTTTTTGTGAGGGAAATTTTTATCTCTCTTATATACTTTAATATACCAAAGATAAAAATTATATGTTAATTTCTTAAAATTTTGAAAATTACTTTATCTCGATAGGGCACATGACATTAGCATGGCCCATAAAATAAAAATAAAAAAACTTTAACCGTAAAGTAAAGTGAGTGTTTGGGGCAAACCTGAGATCTATACATAAATGCTGGTTATATTGATTACTCTGCGCATACAAACCATCGTTACAAAGACTATTGAGCCAAGAAAGTTCAAATCCATAAAACACCATTCGACGCATGTCTGTACAAGAAATATTGTTTCCATCTTCAAGAGGCCATGATGTGAGGTACATAGATTTCATATGACACTCGTCTCCAAGTCCCAAATCTGAAAGAGTTTTTTGGTAGCCACCAACATAGAAAGAATTCTCGTACTTTGAATATGAGCTAGTATTCAAACAGTTACCACCTTTATCAATATATTCCGACGGATTTTTACAGCTCACATATAACATAGATTTCGTCAATATATAATGAGTGTAGTTTTCGTATCCATTAAAAGCTAGGTAGGGTGAGGTGATGAAGTTAGAACTGAAATTATAAAGCCCTAAAGAATAATAAGGAGGGATGGAATTATTCGATGAAGCAAGATTGAAATCCAATAGTCGTATGGTGAAGTTGTTGTAATTAATTGATTGTACATAATACTTTCCATGGTATTCTTCAAATTCATAGTACAAAATCAATTGGTTGTTGTCTTCACACAATAGGTTGTACCTCTTGTCACCACATTCTTCTGGACTGTCTTTTAGCCGGAAAGGGTGGCTGATGTTATGAACACCGCACCTTCTTGAACATGACTCTTGTTGTTCATCACCATTATTCCGTATGCTGATCCCTAGTATCTGTCCTGCCACCATAACAACAACAAAAATCAGTACTGACACCATAACAAATGACGTTAAGGAAGGCATTTTGGGCTTTCTGATCATAGCAAGTAAAAATTAATACTCACAATTTAAATGCATGTGATCAGTATAATAAAAATATATGGCATTTTACATCACGATAGTGTCGTGGAAGCTACCTTTTTTGGCACGGTCGACGACTTTGTCTTCGGATGAATTTTGATAGATGTTGATAGGAGTAGACATATTAATTATTTGTTCTCGTAGGAGTTACATACCAGCACCACATATAGCTTATCAAAAACAAAAATAATTGGCACCACATATATTTATTGGAAATTTGGAATGTTGTCAAAACTAATATCTGCATACTTTCGGTTTTGATATAAGCTCTTGCGACGTTAGAGAGGTGGGGAATTATTGGAAACTGGATCGAGACTCGCGTGTTGCGCGAGCGTAGAAAAGTTTTTCTTTCGAAGGTTATTTTTATTTAAATAAAGGTTTTTTTTTTATAAGGCAAAAAAACACTAAAAGTCAGGATTTTGGGACCTGAACCCATGTACACAAGAGCATTACACCAAAGTCAAACTAATGCAAAACAAACATAAGCATATCAGAATTCTAGCCTATAACATCAACAATTTCAATTTTTGGAATTCTACAAATATTTTGGATTGCTTTTGATCACACCCTTCATGGAACGAGTTTGAATGTGCTCACTACTTGTGCTTTGGACTATTGTATCAATTAGCTTATTGACATGTTTCTTCTTATTAGACTTCTTCTGCCTTCTTGACATAAAAGGAGTAAATAAACTCTCATCCTCAATATCTCCTTCAAGGTTCTGCTCTTAATCATCACTCCTATCTGTCTCTTCATCAACTAAGTCTCCTCATTGAGTTTTTAGGCCATCAGCCCAGAACTTGCAGAGAATTTTTTCACTCTTTCTACATGCCTCAGAAGTGTTTTTAGTGTTAACAGGTTGTGTAATTCTGCCCTTGTCGGGTCCTAGAACCTCATCAGTTGTTGTAACAGGTGTGATGATAGGTGCTCCAAGATACTCAGCAGTGTTTGTAATGTGAGCATTTGGAATACTTCTGCTTTCTAGAGGTTTGAAAATATCATCATTTTTTTGTAATAGGTGTGATGATAGGTGCTTCAATGGGAACCCCATTATCAGACTCCAACAGAGTACTGTTTGTGTCCACTATTGCAGACTTAGAGGAGCCATTTTCCACAACAGCAGGGTCATGTGAGTGTGCAGAGTGAATCAAGCAGACTATCTCCTTGGATACCTTATCCATAATTGCAGCACTTTCATTCAAAGTGTCATTGGAATTGTGATGAGATTCCTTGTCAGTTAGCATTGCCTCCCCTTGAGGAGGTTCACAATCTTCATGTAAAATGTCAAAAGAGTTGTGAAGAGGTAATGCTGAAGAATCACCACTCTTCTTGAGTGCTGCAATCCCAGGCACCTCCGTAGTACCTCCTCCTTCATTGAACCCTTCCTGGTCAGATGTGTTCAAGTCAAAACAGTTTGTGTTTTTATCTACCAAATCAGAAGAACCTTTAACCTGTGGTTAAACAAAATCAGTTGCCTTGTGAATGGGGGAAACTCCCTGATGTGGAGCAGTTTGTTTGACATTGCCCATATGCTTAGCTTGAGTGGTGGAGTCTTCATGTGTCAGAATAGTTCTTTTACTTGACCAAACATTCTTAGGTTGGTTTCTATTATATTGAGTAGCAGGTTGAGCCTTTTTGGTTACCTTAGATGTGCCTTCAGTTTGATTCTGAGAAATCAGTTTCAAACAACTGAGAATATCATGCCCCAACATCTTGCATTGAGAGCAGAATGAAGGTTGTTTTTTATATTCTACCATAACAGACAGAGCATGTCCATCTCTCTCCACAATGACTGATTCAAACATCTGATCAGAAAGATCCACATCAATCAAAACATGAGCATAGAGCCCAAAACTCATGTTCATTGTTGCATCATCAATAATCAAAGGTGTACCAAGGCCAGATGCAATTTCAAATAGTGTTTTCTTACGCCAGTACTCCCGTGGCAGGTGCATGAATCTCACCCAAATTTGTGCATGTGTTTGAACTTGTGCTTGAGGAGTAAAGTCACATTTCAAGCAATAGAAACTCATCAGACCTGGCTTCAAATTCACTGCCCCCATAGCCCAGATCCTACGCATATCCTCCACTGAATTGAAATGAAGCTCAAAAAAACCTTTGCCTAGAGGTGTTAAGTCCCAATTCATAATGTTGGGCCACAAGTTGCTAAGTTTCGTCTTCAAGGCCAGAGTTGTTAGAGGTGTGTCACCCTTATGCAAAATCAATCTACCATGTAAGTTGCTTCTACAATCAGATAACCCAGACTCATATTCCGCTTGAGTAATTTTAACGCGAACTGTTTTCCCCATCAATCTACCAGTTTCCGCTGGTTTCACCGGCGGGGCAACCCCCGAGTCCAACGAAGCCATGAATGGCCAATTACAAACCATGAATCAAAGCCAACGAACCAGATGCGAAGCCAAAACAAATCAAAAAGAAAACCCAGAATCGAAGCTCAAATCGAACAAAAGGGTAAATGAACGAAAACCAGGATAAAAGACACAGAAAGGTGATAATGGAAGAGGGAATCGAACATAAATCCAAGAAAAAAGAAGAAAAAACTCACTGGAGCTTCATCAGAGAGTCACCGAAGGTCATCGGAGAAAGCAGTTACGGTCGCCGGAGATCTCTTTCATTGGAGCGATAGCGCCGCTAGCTATCCTTCTAAAGGTGTTTATAGGATTTCATTAATAATAATATTGTTAATGCAACGACGGATATTATAATAAATTGTGGGACTAGCTGATAATGTGGTTTTTCCTACTGGAGCATGAACTACCCCATTTGCTTGTCGTTTGTTGAACTCCACCCGATAGTTTGTATAGTGGGAAGTGAAAAGTCGTTTCCACTCTAAGATAATATGACCGAATTATGAGACATCATGCTTGTTGGAATGTAAAACATCATTGGTTGTTTTAGAATCCACCAAAAAATCAACATTATCCATTTGCATGTCACCTAATAATTCTAACGCATAAAATAAACCCAATGCTTTGCTTACGGAGACAGGACATATCGAAGAAAAACTCACAGGTTTTGCTAAAACAAATGTGCCATCATCATCTTGCACACTCATGCCAATACCTGTACAATTCATATTTTGCGAAAAAGAAGCATCAATTTTGTTTAACTCTACCTTGTGACGGACGTTGCCAACACACAAAACTTGAAACTTATATTGCAAATTTTTTAAACATAATAAATAATTCAAAAATCTAACCTATAAAAGTGATAATATTATTCTCAAGCACAGATGGTAGTCATGAAAGCAAATATATTGGAGAATCATCCACCTAAACTCTTGTTTGCAACTCAAATTACAGCATTAGTTCAAAGTAACACCAGTTGCCAAATGTCACTATGTACATTGATAAGTGCTCGAAAGTAACATTTTATGTGTTAATCTAGGCATTTCAGTGACTTGTTCTACAAGTTATCTAAGGAAAAGCTACCATTTGAGTGTATTTATACCATTTATGCTTAAATGCCTGATTCTATCCAATTTATGCAGGAAATGACAAACAAGGACCAAGAAAGAAGCTCCTGAACCAAGGTATGTTCGCTTAAGCGACCTCAAAGCGAACTGAACCTGACCTGTACTTTTTTTTATGGCCTGATCTGTTTGAACCCATTTGATTATGTGACTATGCTAATTGTTTATATTCTATGTATGGATTCTTTTGGTTGTTTTGCAGATGGCACCCAAAAATCAATTACCAGCCAAACGAAAATCCACAGCTTCGTCTTCCGGTGTCCTCAACCAATCCATATCCTTACCCAAAAATTCTGACAGGACCAGTTTCACCTCAAGCAAACACTTTGATAGGTTCCTAAAGTTAATTAAAGGGACTTGGCATGACAAAGTGTTTCGAATTGACCCATCGGGACCATATGCCAACCTCCTTAAGATGTTAACCGATAGGAAGTGGCACAAGCTCTTAAGCCCACCCACACAAATTGATTCGGACATTGTCAAAGAGTTTTATGCAAATGTCATGCCTGATTGTGATAAAAAGGACATGGATGACCGGTTCTCTTACACAACTTTTGTGAGAGGAAAGACCATTCTTTTTGATCGAGACACCATCAATACCTATCTTGGTGAACCTCTCACTTTACCACCATCTGAGGACCCAACGGTCCCTACCCTTTGCGAGTATGGCAGAAATGAGGAGGATAACGAGTGGGATCATGGTATGATTGTGAGGGACATCTTGTTGCCGGGTAAGCGTTATAAAAAGGGAAAAGGAGAAGAATCCACCACGGTCAGTTATGCCGACATGACTCTTAAAGCAGCATTCATTTTCAAATTCTTGGTTCACAATGTGTGGCCCAAGAGTCATGTCTCCACCACCCCAAAGGCTGTCACCCCTCTTATCTGGCATATCTGCAAAGGAGGGGAGGTTGATGTTTCCAGGATCATTTCCAGAGAACTGAAGCATGTGGCCCTGAGGTTGATGTTGCCACCCCAAAATGTTTATAACGTTTGTTTTGTTTTATTTTTTACGAAAATAATTATAATTTTGTTGTTTTATACTATAAGTTTGGGTAAAAAAATAACATGAATAAATGAAAAGAACAAAAAAAAAATAAGAACACAAAAAAAGGTTCTAATGTGTTTGTTAATAAAACAAACCCAAGAAAAAAAAGAAAAAAAAAGAATTAAAAGAAAAAAAACATTAATCCTAGGTGGGAGTTGAACCCTGGAATCATGGGAGGATCAACACAAATTGCAACCGCTAGAGCATATCTGCAAGCATGAAATCTTTAAGCGTTAATACTATATACTTACTCCAACCTGCATTATAAAAATAAAAAAAAATATTTGGGCCCCCAAATTTTGGAAGCCCGGTTTTGTAGAGCTGCTTGCATCCCCCAGGGTCCGGCCCTGGAATGGATGATGGTTTAATTGTGATAATAGACTAACGTTCGGAAAAACCTTCAAAGAATACAAGTTCACTTAATGGATTAGAGAATTGTAATTTATGAAGAGAACTCTGACTCAAGGTATTGATTAGATGTAATTTTGTTAATCATCGTAAAACTAGTGGAACATTATTTTGGATATGTGTTAAAATTCTAGCTCGTTAGCTTTAAGATGTTATATGCGATGTTCCAACACCAAACGCACAAATACGAATGTTGAGTTTAATGTTTAAACATCATGCTAACTAAAATAAAAGCGTAAAAGTAAAGGATAAGAAAATAAAAGACACGTGAGAATTGTTAACCCAGTTTGGTGACAAACACACCTACTCTGGGGCCTACCAAGCCTAGAAGGAAATCCATTAGTGTAGTCCTTATTCTAAGTTCTCAGCAAACTCCTCGTTTACAACTCTAGACCTAGGACCTACCCGTCTTGACTTCAACCTAGGAACTCCTAGATCTGAGATCCCATCTCACTTCCCTCAATCAATCACAGCCCCTGTGATTATACAATTATAACTCAATATGGTGAAGTTACCTTCAAACAATAAACTACCTCCGTGTTTCAAAGCTTAAGAGTAGCAACAACTTACAACCCAATAAAACAGTCCTATGCTTTCATCAAGATGATACAAGACATGCACATAATTAACAAACACTAAAACTCAGTTTTTATCATGTATCAAAGAGATACAAGAAAAGGCTCACAAATAACAAAGACTCAAAACCCTAAAATGCTCTAATCTTCAACGACGGCTTCCCAAAATTCTATCAAGTTCTTGGCGCCGCTGCCGAGGACTGTGGAATTATTTCAACAAGGCAATATCGTTATTATTTAGGATTTCTGTCATTTATATTTTTGTGTGTGTATATATATATATATATTGAGAGAAAAAAACAAAAATAAATGATTTATGCTTTTCGTTTTCTTCTCATTATACTGTGCTACTAAAAAATTTATCCAAGTTTTGCAGCTATGATAGAAAGGTTAGTAGATAGGTTACGCCTCTATGACATAGAAGAGATTGTTACGTTGCACTATGAAAAATATATGTTATCTTTGAAGATAAAATATTTGGACAACAAAATCTCGAGATTAAATGAGAGATGTGTTCGTTATGAGGCGAATCAACTAGGTAGTGATTGTGAAGGGAAGAAAGAGGTGATCAACATCGATTACAATACTCAACTTCAAAATATTTTAGATGATTTCTTGATGTCAAATCAAGTTTCATTTGAGAAGTTTGATGTTCAGTGTGGTGATCTTGTTGAGAAAGCACATGAGTCTCAAAGGAAGTTGGTTTAGATGGAGACTGAGTGTCATGAGGTTGTGTTGGAAGAAAGTTCAAAAGTGAGAAGTGTTGATATTTTCCCAAAGTCTGAACCAACTGGGGTTAAAGAAATCACTCGGTTGCAAGTCAATGCATGCTTTACTCTTAGGTGGGAGAGTTCAAATTCTAAAGGTTTAATAGTGGGTGCATGGAAGTATCTGATTCTTTATGCCAAGTTCATGGAATTCCTGCCAAACAAGAGGAAGAAGAAGGGTGATATATTTCTTCTATCATTTTTGCCACCCTAACAGTGGTTGAAGCGTCAAGCTCAATGACGTAAAAGAAAGCGCTTGGTGGGATGCAACCCATCCTTTTTATTATGTTTTTGTTTTCAGTATTTTATTTCTACTGTTGAGTCAGACAATTGTCAGTGTGTTTGAATAACTCAGTTGTACCCCCTGTTATGCAATGAATTTGCACTTGTTTATTATTGATGAATTTGTTTATTAGTTGATCTTTTACAGTTTAGTAACAAATGCTTGTTCAAGTGGTATTCCAAAAGTTCATAAGGAGGAGTGACTTGTGATTCAAAGGTGAAGTGTACGACAGTTAAAGTTAGGTAGTCACAACTCCCAGAAATATAAAACTGTAAGGTTCATGGCCAAAGTTTCTTTTTCAATTTACTTATCAAGAGTGTTCCATGCATCTACTTATCTAGAACTTGCATTGTTTATTTACTGTTGATTGATTTTTGTCATATACACACTGAGGCAAAAGTGCTTGGTCATGTGAGCCTTTTGAATCCTACCCTGATTTTAACTGAATTTTATCCATTTTGAAAGCCAATTTGAGCCGGTAGGTTTAGATCTTTTTGTTCGGTGACAAACTACAGCCTATAGACTTTTAGAATTTAACCCAAAATGTTATATTTGAGTTAGGAAATGTAGAATGTTACTAAACAATAAGTTTGGGGTTGCTATTGGAATTTGCAACCAACTAAGTTTGGGGTGGGGATACTAGAGAACAAAGAACATTATCATGAAAAATACACTCAAAAATGGTGTATAATAAAAAAAAAGATTGAAAAAGGGACAAACAATGAAAAATCTGAGTAACTTTAAATTCGATTGTCCTAACAAGTTACAAATATTCTCTAGTAACTTTACAAATTGTTGTTTCAAGGGGTGAATGAGGGATTGAATCCATGATTTAATTTCCGTAGGAGTGCCTAACTCAAATTTTGTGTAGCCTACTTATCCAAATATTGTCCCACCTTTACCTAAGCCCCGTTATAACCTTGAAAGACCTCAAAGTGTGTAATGACATTGATTTTGATCGACGTTTAGAAACTTTTCAAGTGTATGGTAATATGTAGATCTACATGTCAACTGTGTGAACTCTATTCATTTTGTTGCGTGGAGTTGTGAATTGGTGGATGCGAACAAGTCAAACTAGCTCATCTTTAGCTAGTCGAGAGTTGAACTTCTGGGTACTATCGCTTGATCAGGTAATTGTTATTTTACTGTCGATTTTCAATGTTGCAAATAAATTCCTTGAGGACAAAGAATGGTTTAAGTTTGGGGTTGTGATGACAGTAGTCATTACGTTATTTTTATAGTCTTTTAATGATATTTTTATGGCATTTAGAGAGTCAATTGCTTGTATACATGGTTAAATCAGCTCAAGATTCATAAAAGAGAAGTTTTGCACAACTTGGAGAAGAATGCAAGAATTTAGCTACTGGAGAAATCGTGCCACGTTTGAAGCGTGGAATTTACCTGAAGATGCTGGAAAAATCATGGCACGATGGATGTGTAACGTGCCACGATGGTTGAGTAAATTTGCTGCCACGTAGGATTAATGTGTAAATCGTGCCACGATGGTGGGCTTTTTGAAACCCTAAAATTCTTCCTATAAAATCCAGAAGAGACCAGAGATTAAAGGGGGCGATTTTGGAGACCGAAATAGAGCATAGACGACACTAGGAAGCTGAAGAACACGCAGTGGATCTCACCCAACTCATAGTTGGTTCTGATTTATGTATGTTCTATTATTTCTATGTCTATGATTATGTTAGTTATGAGTAGCTAATCCTCTCGGTTGATTGAGCCATGATGAATCTATTTTGATATGTGAACCATGTAGCAAACTCTCTTTATTATCAATAACATTCAGTCTTTATTCATTATTATTATTGCTTAATGCTTTTCTTAATATCATGTGTATGGCTATTAACCCTAGCTTCTATTGATTGCTTGAATTGAATTTAGGTTTCAATTGACTACTAACCCTAGATATTGAACCGGACATAGTAATTGTGATTAACTCAACATATGAAACTAGAGATAGGAAGTTGAGAGTTAAGACTTAGGGTTAACGAACTAGAACATCGCTTCCAACGTTATTCAACCGGTTTAAAAGATTAAAAGGTTATAACCTAGGAAAGGGCTTTGAGTCAAGAGATTGATCAAAGCTAATAAGTTAATCCGTCATAAAGAATGAATAAGTGTTGACAGTAAAGAGAGATAAGCTATTTCACATAAAGCAATAGAGGATTCACTGGCTTGATCACCTGTTTTAATCCAATTATCAAACCATTTTATTTACTTTGTATTACTTTTATGCAACCAAATCCAAGTTCACCTCACCGCTAAACCAAACAACTACTTCATTAGTTTAGAGGCTACAATCCATTCAGCTGCAACTTTCAGCTCTTGGAAAAACTATAAGGTAATAAGATATATCAAATTTTGGTTTCAAGTTTAACTGAAGTGAGTTAGTTTAATTCTGGTATGTTTTTGTTCTCTCTCTCACAATAGAGTTACTACTCTTTTCACAAACTTTACAATATTCAAAGAGACCCTCTAAAATGAGTTTTGGTATTTTATACCTTGAAAGGAATATGCCTAAAGACTTTCAAGTTTGTTTGGTATTTTACAAGACTTTATTATTAGTGATAGGGAACAATGTTTCACATTTGTTATGGTGATAATGTCTTTCAAGTTTCAGGTATGCTAAGGAGGTTCTATTTGGTTCACAAGAAGTATGAGTTTAATTAGTTCATACTTTTAGAACTTTTTTCTTTTGATGTGAAGCTGATATTGTTGTAATGGTGTAAAATGAAGAATATGAACAAGATGGGTGAAAAGGGATGAAAATGATATGAACAAGAAAGAATGAAGCAAAATATGAAAGAGTGGGATCAAATATTTAGAAACTACTCTTTTTTCTGCGTACTAAATAAAAATATGTAAATTGAATATTATGCAATTCTATGATAATTTAGAAAATTCTATGTTATTTTAAATTGAATTGATTTTCCATATTTAGAAAAATAATTGAAAAAAAAAAGTGCATGTGATAACTGATAAGGCGATTTTTTTTGGGAATGTGATAATTCTTTTTTTTTTTTAATAAAGGGAATGTGATAATTCTTGTTATACTTATTTGAAATATATCTAAAATAATATGATTCTGAAAGTCAATCGGACGAACTATCTCCTCAGAAACTAGTTAACTTAGAAACTACACTTTGAAACATGGCTAGAATTTAAACCGCAACAAATGCAATCAATCAGACCGTTGAATATGACCTAAATACACTAAGAAAGAAATAGGAACTAACATTTCTCCTATCAGAATCTTATAGACAAGTCGATTCGACAAACTATCCCCACAGAAACTTAGGCAACTAGGAAGACCATTCATTTGACGACTGAAACAAAGATTTCGATTGCCGAATTTTGAGTTCGTACTTCGTTCTTAATCCTCTTTGGTCTTATTCAACTGTTGAATTATTTATATAGAAGAGAAATACTTAGTTGGGCACAACCTCAAATAAAAAAATTCGGACACACCAAAAAAAAATTTAAAAAATATAATTTTATCACATCACTTAATATCGTCATTATTAAAAAAAATTATCATAAACGTTTGTGTGCTCATATAAATTTTATATAGAATTGCTTTACATAGAAACCAAAAAATAAATGAATTAAAATAAAAATCATTGATTATTTGCTTTCAGCTCAAAACCTGTAATAATAAATAAATAAAATAAAAATCTTAATAACGAACAAATGTATGATTGGTGCAGTTGGTGATGAATATAGTCAAGCCTGTCATAGGACGCCTGTTTGAGTCATGCGACGGTATTTTTTTTTATTTTTTTTTGAAACTCATCTTCTTCACCCATATACTGAAAAACGGGTTTTTTGACCCGCGAATCGACCCGATCGGAACTCCCTTGGCACGCAATGAAATTCATCGATTTTTACTCAGTTTTGATCGGAATTGGATGGCATGAAGAACGCACAGGCTTATTTTTCAAATCCACAAGCTAATCGCAGATTTTATTTTTTAGGGTTCTTTAAAAAAAAATGCGTTTGAATCTTTCATTATCACCGAATTGACAACTTTACGCTGTAACATCGGACAGTTTCGATTCAGCATCTATGAAGCCCATATCAATTTGAGAACTAATTATTTTCACCAGAAATTTTCACTTTTACTTTCTGGGTCATGCTCGATTCACTTACTGGGTTTTCACTTGTTACCATTTTTTTTATTACCCAAATTGTGGAATTTCATAATTTTATAACCGTAACATATGGGAATGGGAAGCAAGAGATTCATATCTATAGTTTTTACTCCTGTATCAAATAAATAAGACAGGTTCCAAAATGCATAACATTTTCCAAAATGTCAATGGGTAGTTTAGAATCCATCTACAGCAAGTGACAAAATAAATTAGTAGCCCAAAACCATCCAATTAAAGTATTAAACTATACAAGCTTTTGGTTCTAAATTAAATAATATGGCAACTAGTCTGAATGCAAGAGAAAATTCCAATGAAAGAAGTTGTTGAGATTCATTTTTGGACGGCGGAAACTCTTACGCGAATGGGAAAGAAACTTAAGAGAGAGGAGATAAGCAGGTGATAGAGGGGAGAGAAAATCATATGCAGAAAGTGTGTGGTTGTGGTATGTTTTGATTGAGTGTGGAGAGGTGCATGTGCTCTCTTGCTAAGGTGGAGTATATCAATCCATTACCTTAATCCTTTCCGTTAAAAAAACTCCCTCATGTCATGAGGGACCTAAACGCTACCTCGTCCTAGCCGTCACCTAGCTAGCTTCCGAGACACTGCATTTAAGTCTTTGCACTTTTTTTTTTTGTACAAGCCTTTGCACATGTTTCTTTTCTAAAAAAAAAGAAAATAGTGTTGACTATGATGTACATATGGTGGTCCATTTTGAATTGGTAGTACACGAAAATATAATATCGTCCAAAATTTCAAATGTTACTTAAAGGACTTTTTTTTGGACAAAAGTATTACGTCTGCTTTAAGAAGTGGCATTTACGGTACTAGTATTCTTAAGAAGACTTTCGACCCAAAGAGTCAGGTAAACCCTTGATAAAAGTCTTACATTGACTTTAAGAAGTGACGTTTACAGTGCACGACGCTTGACCACCATTATCAAGAAGAGTTTCGACCCAAAGAATCAAGCAAACCCTTGTAGAACCATCAACTCTAATACTAATGTTGGACTCATGAGGCTCCTCTAAGAGATGATCTGTTTTGGGTCAGGAGCAATCACACAAGAGTGATGGACACCACATTTTAACTAAAAACCTTGAGCATCTCAAATGGAAGTCTTTTCATCCACAGATACATGTACCCCATAACACATTGCTTCGAACCAGGGTCAACCCAATAATTTTTTAAAAGTAAACGAGACCTAAAGCAGTGTTGAATAAATGAGGCTTTTTTGTTCAAATATTATGCCTTTTTAATTGTAAAATCTAATGAAAACTAATTTTTTGTTGGTGGATCTACTGTGAGGGCTATAGTGGCCTATCCTTGAGTCGGTCCTGCTTCAAACCATTGACTCTGATACCAGAATTGAGTCATAAGGGGAGCCCATGCAATCATCCTTATTGGGTTAATAGCAATCAAACAAATGTGTTGGACATCATATTTTTATTCCAAACCTTAAGACATTAAATTTATAAAAATGTTTTATAACGCGTAAAGTGTGAGTTCACGAATATTTCACGGCCGTACAAACCACTCCTTTCTTTATTGTGGCTGACCGTCATGTTGACAAGCGGGAGCAATTTATTTTTTTTTTTTTGTCACCAAAGCAATTTGCAATTCATGAAACATTTACCGGATATTTTTCTCGTCATATATAGCAACTCCCTTGAGTTTATGGGTCATATGAGTTATATATTGCTCAACTCACTTTATTGTTTAGATCTTTAGTCACAACTTTTATGTTCAAATTGTTGGGTACTATAGTAACGTAATAATATTACACAACTACACTAAAGATGATAAACTTTAATGTTTTCTCTCTGTATATTTCTATGACATAATTCTACGTGTTCTATTTTATTCTCTACGCTGTATATATTCACAGGGGCGGGCTACCCTATAACCAGGGTATGCTGCTGCACACCCTTAGATTTTTATATTTGCACCAGTACTCATAGTTTTACTAATTTTGCACACCCTCAACTTTTTAATTTGCACCAATTGCATTCTCATTTCTATAGTCGCTGCTGTTAGAACAATCACTCTGTTCTATGCGCAGCGAAAGTGCTTATTAAGAATAAGCTGTTTTTGAGCAAGATGAATAACTAACAGAAAATGAAGAACTGAAAAGAGAGAAAATAATGAATGGGAGAATTTTTTATTGATTCACACAACTACTCTAATATTTAAAACACAAGGAAGTGTATATATACAACTAGATGTTGTAACAAACTCCTCTAACTAACTACATCAGAATCTGTCTTCAGAAGCTTTACTTCAGACGCACCACTTCAGGAGCTCCACTTCAGACGCTCCACTTCAGGAGCACTACTTCAGACGCTCCACTTCAGAGGCGCTACTTCAGAAG
>Ga0315914_1005639_pt1 | contig 18137 bp, 13 predicted proteins | sample MpolenodulesMG_FD_203920 | JGI IMG/M metagenome (GOLD analysis project Ga0315914, IMG submission 203920) | Medicago polymorpha root nodule microbial communities from Los Angeles, California, United States - elongated nodules | ecosystem: Host-associated > Plants > Roots > Nodule | place: USA...
TGGCAGCCAGCACATGAAAAAATTGGTGTGGTGGATGCACAATGGATTGTTCATCAAACAATTCCTTCTCTTGGAGACCAGGTTAGTCATTATCACTAACTTACAACATATTTGTGGTCACATACTTTCTTTGATAAATACTAATTTGAGAAAGCTTTCAACCAGCTAATTTTTTAAATTAACTTTTCTGAAATATGTGTACAATTTTTCAGGGAGAAGCTAATGATGGAAAAGATAAATATGACGCGGTATGTATATTTTACACACAAACGATGTTACTTGCACAACTCTTCGTATTCACAGTACATTTTTCACCTAAAAAAATGCTCAAATCAGTTCATTTTTTCCTCTTATACTACATTTGAATTTGTCTAGTAACAATGAGTTTATGATTTTTGTCTTGTAAATCAGGTGAAAACGAGATGCAAGAGTGAATGGGCAGAATTTCAAGCACGCCTCACCAATGCTGATAAAATGTATCTTAAAGGACTTGGAAGATTTGTGAGGGGTTAATATATACAGTCTCTGATTCTAGTGTACATGTTTTACTTATATTTACAGATGCATACACATATATTTATCAAAGGAAAGAAAGTTATAGCTCATTTCTCAAGCATATTGCCATTAACTGGTTGTCTTTTGCACTATATTTGCAACCAAAACCTGCTCATAGTCTTGTATGTTGTTCAAGATTGGAAAGTCTTGGTATCTGAATAGCACTACAGAATTTCATTAGTTAAAGACGAAATGATCATCCACAATAGATAACTTTGTTTTTGAATACTTAAATGGGTCTACGTTTATACATCACTTGTTTATAATTTTTTAATGATAATAGTTACCATGTGTTCGGAACCACTTCTACATCCCCTATATGCACGTCCAAGTTCTTGAAAATAATCCATCGGTTTTGCAATGAGTGACCCTTTATAAATTGAACCGATTTAGAAAAATGTATAAACGAATGAGAGTGATAGTTTTACTATATTATCTTTTGTCTTGTATTGGGGTAATCATCACTACCATAAATGTATTGTGAAATATATTGATTTTGAAGTGATGAACGTAGTATTTTCAAGTGTCAAAAGAATAAGGTTCATTCTTTGACACTTCAATACCTTCATTTAAACAAGCCTAACAAAAATTTAATCTTTTGAAAAGAACAATAGAAATGTCGGTCGAATGCTGGAGTCTTGCTGCTTAGCTAGTTTGAATTTACCCCATTTAAAGGTAAGATAATTGTTGTAGTTGGAAGGTATATTTCCGAATGCACCTTCCAACTACAACAATTGTCTTCCTCTGAATGGGGTAATTCAAACTTGTTAAACAGCAGGACTCTAGCATCCGACCGACATTTCTATTGTTTCTTTCAAAAGATTAATTTCTCCGCCGTTGAATTCTACATGAAAGTCAATCCAACTGGCCATTGTTTCAAATCTACACAATTAAAAATTAAAAATAATCAATGAAAAACTCATTCAAACACTTGTAGTGAAAATTTTACATAAATCTTAAAAATCTTAAATAAACCCTAAAAAATTTATAAAATTCGAAAAAAAATATAAATTTATGCAATATAACTTCATTATAACAAGTATTCATAATATTTGTTAATAGCATTTCAGATCTACAACATAACTATATTAAAACTAAATAAATCAAACCCTAAAAAATTTATATAATTCGGAAAAAAATATAAATTTAAGCAATATAACTCCATTATAACAAGTATTCATAATATTTGTTAATAGCATTTCAGATCTACAACATAACTATATTAAAAAAAATCAAAATTTACAAATTAAACTACAACTAAAATTATAAACATGTATACTAACTAAAATTTATCACAATAGCATAAGTGATAACTTACTTGTGATTTAGTGGAAAAAAAATTGGATGATTTGGTAGAGTTTTATTTAGAGAGAGAGGGTGAAAATTTTGAATTTTTAGAGAGAGATGATGATGATAGAGTGGCTGGAAGCTGTGTTCTGTGTGTTCTTATGTTACGAACACAACGGCAGTTAACTACCGCTGGCACCAGCGGCAGTTAACTGCCGGCGGTTTTCCCAGCAGTAGTTAACTACCACTGGGGCCCTAACATAATTTACTTGTGTCAATGTGAAGTTTTTTATGTTAAAAAAACAATTTTCTTGAACTTGTACACACTGGTGTATTATAAAGTAAGCTTATGGCAGTAGCTTGCCTTAGAACTGGATTATTGTTATATATAATAGCATGAGAAAGACTAGACTGAAATATATTATGATCATATATTAGATTCACTTTCATATAGATAATAGCCATATACTTTAGTTTTTCAAAAAGAAGATCTCATGCCATTAATCACAAAAGAATGAACAGGAAGTCCAATCAAACCTCAATATCACGCAACAGATATTTCTCCAAATCAAACTATGCTAGCTTGCTTAGAATTGTTGTTTGGCTGCTGAATGTTGTCTATAGGAAATATTGTTGCAACAACAACGGCTGTGGTCATGGATTGGTACTGAGAAGGTGCAATTGCATGCTGTTATTGTGTGAATATAGTGAAAACAAAACCAACTTAAGTTAACTAACGCCGGTGTTCATAACGTAATTCAGCGTGACTTAAGTCATGCGGGAGCATTTTTGGAAGTTCAGTTTGGAGCGAGCAAAACATGATGGGAGAAGAGCAATAGGCCGAAACAAAAGCTGTATACCAAGTACAATGATTTCTTTCAAACTAAAACTAATCTAAACCCACCAGAAATCCGTTAATCAATAATAATATTTAGACATCCCCTTAAAAATATTAGATATCTTTAGATTTATGTTAAATTTTTATTTGATATAAATCAATCACATTGTCCATTTGTCGAGGCACAATTGAAGTCAAAATTGTATAGAATGACCAGCACATTAGTATTTTTATTTTTTATCAAATAGCCTAATATCTATAATTTATTTCTTAAGACGGATAAGTGAGTTGTTCAAATTCGAGCCATAACCCACAACATATAATATAATAGTGTATTATCTCCGACAATTGATGCATAAATTTGAACAATTTTTCTAATTCCTACTATCTAAAAAGGGTAAGATTCATTTTTAACATAAGGAAGGAGATCAAGATATTTATTCCTCAACAACAGCATCATTGTCGTTAAAGACATTATTTAAAGTTGTCACAGTCTTGTCTTTTAAGACATACAATGAATTTACTTCCAACTTCATGGTAGTTGCCCTTCACCATTTTTCATTCCCATTTTCATAAATTATAAAACCCCATTTTCAACATTCATTTCTTATCTTCTTCAAAATCAATTCAACATGGCAAAGCAATTAGAACCGTGGCACAACCTCGCCGGAAAAGTGGTCCTTGTCACCGGCGCATCAGCCGGACTCGGCCGTGATTTCTGCCTCGATCTCGCTCATGCTGGATGTCGTGTGATTGCGGCGGCTCGTCGTGTAGATCGTTTACAGTCATTGTGTGATGAAATCAATGGAAAGGAGGGAAGTCTCCGTGCCGTTGCGGTGGAGCTTGATGTGGCGGCTGATGGCGGAGTAATAGAGAAGTATGTGCAGAAGGCGTGGGAGGCTTTTGGACATATTGATGCGTTGATCAATAATGCTGGTGTTAGAGGTAATTTGAATTTAAATTAACGTTTTGGTTACACTCTTTGAATTAGACGTGTCTGATACTGACACAACACCGACACATATAATTACACTGAATTATGTGATTTTCTCAAATTATTAATGGTGTTGACGTATCAGTGTATGTGTCTGTGTGCGTGCTTCATAGATTTTGGTGATGTTTACTTTGATTAATTTATGTTTAAATATGATTTTGTTTCACTAAATTAGTTAAATTTTTGTCACAAAAATATTGTTGATTTTTAGTTGAATCAAAAAGTTTACGATGGCTCTTGTTGAAGGGGAAAAAGAAAGTGTTTATGATGATTTATCGCTTGTGTGTGAAGGAATCATTTCTTATTAGAAGCCGTGCAATACTGAAAAGGGAAAATGTGTGACACAATAAAAGTTTATGATGATTTATCGCTTGTGTGTGAAGGAATCATTTCTTATTTATACTATTTTCTTTTTTGAATCATAAAGTTTATACTACTACTTTTTTTAATCATAAAATTTATACTACTTTGTCCCTACATATGTAGTAAAACTCTGTTTTTCTTTTTTTCTTTTTAAATTACTTTTTGTCCAATATTTCACTTTAGTCCCTTTAAAAAATATTAGTTTTGCTTTGATGGCGTTAAACATTTGGGAAAATTACAATGACCTCCCTAGAATATGTTGAAATGTCACTCACATCCCCTCTATTTTGTAATATGACATAGACCTCCCTTGACTTTGACGCCATTAACCTACTGTTACAGAACCGATCAAAAAACGTTGAACTTTTAGTCGGCGACTAATTATTTGGAACAGTGAAAAACAGTGAAAATCTAATTGATTCCATTCCATCTGTGAAGCCCCGATACTTGAAAATGGATGACATACCGTATCCTCTGTGTATCATGCACCGATACCTTCCTGATACGTATCAAGAGAGTATCTGAAGATTAAATTTTATTTTTTAGAAAATAATTATCCGATACTTCTCGATAAGTATCAGGAGAGTATCCGATGATTTTCCTGCACCGCTACCTGCCCCGAGAGTTCACAATTAATGTTATCTAAAATAACTTAACTCTTGAGTACTTATGTGTTCTTTTTTGGATCGATATAGTATAGCACTAACAATGTTCTTTTTGGATATAGTATAGTGCTGATGGTGCTTTTTTTGGGATATATTGTGTATGTAATTGACTAATCATCACTCTCGTAATCGTCAATATTATTTATATTTATGTTGATGTGCTACGAACCTATGACTAGTTTCTTTTGTTTGTTAATATATTTGCATATTAAAAAAATGGTTGTAATTATATTGTACATTTAATTATATAATTTTTTTCATTAACGTATCCCACCCGTATCGTATCTTGATTTTTGAGATTTTTCCGTATCAACATATCGGTGCAGTATCGTATCTGTATCGTATCTCGTATCCGGACTTCACAACATTCCATGCATGGTAATAGGAACTAGGGGTGTTCAAAACCGAACCAATCCAATAGAAACCACAAAAAGCCGCATTTGGTTTGGATGTATTTGGATCACTTTTTTACTCAACCGCATGGTTTGGTTTGGTTTGCGGTTTTCATTTTACCAATCGAACCAAACCAAACCGCAACATAATAAAAATACTAATTAGAATCTATGTCACCTAGACCAATACTCATAAAAACTCAAAGGAAACTTTTATAAAATGACATATTTTTTCTCTTGTTAAGTTTCTTCTTTGTTTTTTATTTCAAAAATATATTTATGTGCTATTTAAACTTTTAGAGAATGATAAAGTCAAAGTATTTTACATTTCTTACAAAATAGAATTAATTTTTGTTTACATTTTTAATTTGGTTTATGTTGTTTGCCGAAAATATGTTGTGTTTTACCTTTTTAACTCGATTTTATTGTCAGAAACAAAAAAAAATTATTGTCTCGAAAAAATCGCACCAACCGATACAACACAAACCACATTGGTTTGATTTGTTTTAGTTTAGATTGTATTATAAAATTCAACCAACCAAACCAAATCGCATGCTTTTTTATCTTGTGGTTCGTATGACTTTTAATCTCAAAACTGAACCAAACTGCACGGCGAACACCCGTGATAGAAACTAGACTTAAATGTGCCATTAGTCTCTGCAGTTACACCATTTTTTGGATTTAGTCCCTGCACTTTTTTTGTTTGGTTTTAGTCCTTGCACTTTAGAAAAAATTTGGTTTTGGTCCTTTCGGTTAGTTAGCGGTTAACAAAAATGTCAAAGTTAACAGAGTGCTACGTGGCTCAATCGTTATATGCCATGTGGCACAGCAAAAAGAAATTTCTACAAATTTAATTAAATCAAATAAAACAATTGATTTATAATTTGTTTTGTTATTATTATTAGAGATTACCGTTCATAGTCCCCTCCAATCCCACATCATCACCATTTATGCTGTTACAACAGAATTATAAACTATTCTTCTCTCAATTTCAATCCTATACCCCTTTCTTGTTACAATATAATTATAGACTATTCTTGATGAAGGTTTGGTGCTTGTGCCTCTGATTTTATTGTATTATAACAGAATATGACATACAACCACTATTTCTCCTTAGCAAATTTTATCATCGAATTGAACTGCAAAATTTCAAAGTCAATTTCGCTATCAATTTCACCACCATGAGATTGATTCGTATTCAATTGAAAACCCTATATTCCATTTTTTCCTCTTTCACAAAACCATCGATTGGCGTTTATGTTGGGCAAACTGGAATTCCTTCTTAACACTTACAATAATATTAACAATAGAGGTGTTGATAGTGAAGAAGAAAAACATCAACAATGCTGTTGCGATGGTGAATGGTAATGCTACAGAACGGTAACACAAGAGGACTTGGCTTTTCAATATTATGTTACTTATATTAATAAAATAATAATTAAACTATTTTTTTTAAGGAAATAATTAAACTAATTATAAATCAATTGTTTTATTTGATTTAATTAAATTTATAAATATTTCTTTTTGTTGTGCCACGTGGCATGTAACGATTGAGCCACGTGGCACTAAGTTAATTTTGACATTTTTTTAACAGCTAACTAATGGCAAGGACCAAAGAACTAAAACCAAACAAAAAAAAGTGCAGGGACCAAACCTAAAAAATGGTGTAACTGTAGGGACTATTCACACATTTACACCTAGAAACTATTAAGAATTCAATTGCAAAGGAAAAAAACGCGATTTTTTTACGACCGCAAAAACTCAAATCTTCAAATTTCCTCTCTACAATGCTTAGATCCGCTCTGCTGTTTCAAGTTTTGTTTGGGATCCAAATTATTTTGTAGGATGACTTTTGATTGACCACCGATGACCATGCTTCTTGCTGCTATGCACACATATGCGAATCTTAATATTTTTAATTGTCAGGTATTATGTTTTGGTTTTGTTAAAGTAATAGCCAAGATATCAATGAAGTAGTGAAAGAAAAAGAAGGCGAATTTAATAGGTAACTTTAGCAAAATGTGTGTAGGTAACTTTAGCAAAATGTGTGTAGAAACGTGTGAGAAGTTGTTAAAAGAAAGCTGGGAATTTCAGATTTGTTAGTGACATAAGAGGGAGGTATTCATCACATGTAAGATTAAGTAGGGGAGATCTATGTGTGTGAGTGACATTTCAACATACTTTAGGGAAGGTCATTCTAATTTCCTCTAAACACTTTGGATTCTTAAATTTATTTTGTTTTATTTTAATCAACTAAATTTTAAACATTAGACACTTTGGTACAATAAATTACAAAGGCCGGACATTTTGATCCCTTATGTTATAAATATTCGACTCTTTGATCCCTTAAGTTACTAGCATTTATATTTACAAAAAGGATCATAATATCTAGCGTTTATAACTTAATGGGACTAAGGGTTCAATATTTACAATTTATGATCAAAGTATCTAATGTTGATAAGTAAAGATACCAAAATGAAATAAAAAGCAACTCAGAGACCAACGTGGAACGGAAAAAACTTAAGATGCCAAATAAAACTTAAAAAATAATTAAAAGAATAAATGAAATTATTATTTAGCACTTTTTTTCAAATGATTGATTAAATTTAGCAAAAACTTAAAGAACCAAGGTGTATGAAAAAAATATTGTAAAGTAAACAAAAGCAAAGTATTTCAAGTGTTTATAAATAAGTTGTTTATATAATTCAAGATAAAAGCATAAGATTAAACTATTTTGAAAAAATAAATTTTAAGTTGTTTCTATAAGTTATTATAATTTTTTAAAATATGAGGCACAAGCAGTGGATGCACATAGGCATGACAACCAAACCTGCACACGCGGGTATCCGTCTGAACCAAACTAAATTTGACGGGTTCTCCTTGCTTTGATTGGGTTTGGGTTTTCCTCAATTTAAAAACGTGGGTATGGGACGGGTAACGGGGATATAGGTACACACCCCGAACCATACCCAAACTTGTCCCGAATGTAGAAAATCATTTTATTACCCCTTTTATATAAATAGAAATCTAAAGTCTAAATCATTTCACTCACATAGTCATAGTCTGAGTCTCTCATATGAATCTAACTTCTTAGAGTTCTCTCTCTTCTCCTTCCATTTCTCACACTCTCGGTCTCTTTCTTCTCCATCACCATAGTCATCGATCGTCGTCATCTATTTATTGGATAATGCATTGCAACATTGCACGAGGGGATAAAACATACTTCTTTTTTTATTAAAAAAAATTATTCACTACGGGAATGGGGATGGGGCGGGGATACCTAAACCCGTGGGGACGGAGATGAGATTTCATTTCTCATATCTGTATGGGTAGGGTAAAATAGGTATGTAAACGAGAATAGAGTATGAGGATGGAGAAGGTAAAACCCATCCCTACTCCGCCCTATTGCCATGCTTAGATGCACACACCATAAGCTATATCATCCAAGTGACTGAAAGTGACAAATTGTAAAATCTATATATGTTGACCTTTCTCGACATAGTTTATTCTTTACACGCCTTAAATCAGAGGTTGAACCTTGACCACAGACACTCAAAACTAATTAATAAGTTTTCAACGTTTTTTATTTACTGTCATGTTGTGCAGGAAATGTGAGTTCATCTTTGGAATTGACTGAGGAGGAATGGAATAGTGTCTTTAGAACAAACATAACAGGTACATGGTTGGTGTCAAAATATGTATGCAAACTCATGCGTGATTCAAAGAGGAAAGGATCAATTATCAATATCTCTTCAATTGCTGGCCTAGAAAGGGGGCAAGTGCCCGGTGGAACCGCATATGCTTGTTCAAAGGCAGGCGTCAACATGCTCACAAAGGTAATTAATCTTTAAATTTAATTTATGAATTAGACAACCTATTTCAATTTTATGTTTGTATTCTGATACTTGTTTTCATGTGACTTGATGCAACCACTGAAGTCATTGTCATTTGACTCTTTTCTGAACTCTAAAGTAATTTAGAAATAGTCATTTTTCTCAACATATAAAGTGATTTGGAAAGAGTCTTTTGTATAAAAAATATGGTAAAGATGCGTGCAATACATCGAATGATAAGATTCTTTTCTATACCGAATGTGTACGAAAGTTTTATTGTATCGGGTTGTTGTCCTTTATTCTAATATTTGTTTTCTTTAGATACCATTTTGTCTTATCAAGAAATTTGTAAAATCAAGAAGCTAACATCCATTAATTCTCGATGTTGTGTCATGAATGAGATTATTTTAAGAGAAATGATATTTTTACAACTATTTTATAATAATTTTTGTGATAAGTTTATCTCTCATACTTATATTATATTTTAATTTTTTTGGTTTTCGTATCAATACATATTTTTCTTTGTAAAAATATAATTGTCACATAAATTGTTAAACAAATGAATGTTCAAATAACACAAACTCTTCGTTTAATAAAGTTGTGAATATTCATAAATTAAAATAATGTGTCAGATTTCAGAACTTAAATAATTAAGCAAAGACATACCAACATTGTTTAGTCCTTTTTTTAATGATAATTGACAGGTGATGGCATTGGAATTGGGGGCACACAAAATCAGAGTGAATTCAATATCACCGGGACTTTTCAAATCTGAAATTACTGAAAATTTGATGAAGAAAGATTGGCTAAACAATGTAGCCAGGAGAACAGTACCCTTAAGAGAATGGGGCACTTCAAATCCAGCATTAACCAAAATTGCTCGCTACTTAATTCATGATTCTTCTGAATATGTGACAGGAAATATGTTTATTGCTGATGCTGGTGCTACCTTACCAGGCTTTCCTATTTATTCCTCACTATGAATCCGGTCCTAGTTTTTTAGTGAGAGAAACTTCAACTTCTCTCTAATTTTTCTTTCTCCTTTATTCATCGATGATGGTGGTTTTAGGTCAATTTTTGACCTAGAATCACCTTTCTACATTTAAATAAGTGATTTTCATATATAAGTGTCTCCTTTTGTTTGTTTTTTTTGTGATTTCATCATCTAAGTGTGGTTGTGTTGTTCGTCGTCTTGTGCGGCGTTTGAATTCGCGTCTTGTTGCGGTGTTTGTTTAGTTTCTTTTGAAAGATCGACATTTGTCAATTACAAATCCAATCAATGATTTGGACGTCAACGTTCCAGATCCAGAAGCATGGGTATTTCGGTGACTTAAATTTTATCATATTATTTGTAGGTCTTTTGGTGTTGTGAGTTTGTTCGCAGTTTCACCCTTTAAATTTTTTGTGATGTTTGTATGTGATCTACTCTATCAATTTGAATAAATAAATATTATTTTGTTTTTGTAAAAAAAAAAAATGAATATCTGATATGATATATTGTGCAATGGCCAAAAATATGATGAGTTAAACATGGTTTCAACATTTTGTTCTGAACATGAGTTAAGATGCTCTCATGGTTACTTATCTACAGGAATTATGATATTTTTTCTCTTCTCATTCCATTATGAATTGCAATTGATGTATAAGATGGGACATTTATGAGAATTTTTTAAAAGAAATGGATAATTGTGATTTTTGTGTCAATTTTAGAATAGATCAAAATTATATAAAAGAGCTCAATTGTGATTTATATATAACTCATTTTCACCTACTCAGAATCATCAACTAACAACCTTCATGAGCTCCGATGATGCTACTCATAAAATATAGGAATTGCATTCCATGTTGTAACTGTGTCATGCAACTACAACTCCCAGCCGTTTTATTTAGATCGATTCACTACTTGAAACTGGTTGTGTGAATTGGGCCGTTTGGTGTCAAACAATGGCAGAGATCAAGTATTGCGTGTGTTTGGACTGCAGACATCTAGATCCTAAAATATTAAGGTTGCAGCTAGATACCAACTTGTAGATGGTATGAGGTGATGTAGATGGTGATTTTTCTTGGGTAGGTGGAGGGGAGTTAAGGTGTTGTTGGTGTTGAGGAGGGGTGAGAGATTAATTGTGTTTCATTTTGAATGGGTGGTGTTTGTTGGTGAGGTGATTTTGGCGGTGGGTATTGATGAGGTGGTGATTGTGGAGTAGGCTCAGTTTGAGTTGTGGCTTGTATTTTTATTTGGATGCATACTTCTGCCTTGTTGATGCCTCCATATTCACTTCTCCTTGATTCTCCTCTCTCCCTTCATCAGTTTCGGTTTCATCCTCATTAACATCTTTGTATATGTCCTTTAGTGTTTTTCTTGATTTCTCATCTTCTTCAGTGTCTTCCAACTCTTCACTCAACATCTCAGGCTCCTCCTCAGTCACTTTCTTCTTTCCCTTCTCCTATTTCTTTGTCAATCTCTTCCTTTTTGGCTTTGCCACTCTTTCAACCTCCTCTTCTTCATACATTTCTTCTTCTTTTTCCCTTCTTGGTGTTTGCAACACCCAGGTTGGAAACACAACACTTGTGTTGGTGTTGATGAGATCTCATGGAGTCTCAATTGTAACCATTCATTTTGTTCTCTTTGAAATTTCCACATAGCTTGTTGCTTTTGCATCAAATGCTCTTGCACTAAACCAATTGGTTCTTTTGCGATTCTTGTTTTTTCCTTAAACTAAGTAGAAAATGGACTAGGAGGGAACTTTCCCCTATTCATTACCATTTATATGAACCCCTTGCATCATGAACAATTTAGTAATTAAACAGAGAAAGAAAAGAAACCCAGAATTTTTATCAGGACACTCTAAAATTTCCCTTGCAATAATTCTTCCCAAATCCACATAGTCCTCATTTAGTATTTTATCCGAAAGGAGCAACCTTTTTTTGGACAATGTGTATGTGAGTGAAGTGGGAAGAATGGATGCATCAATGAACAAATGTCAATTTCCTAATTCAAGGATAATATACTTGTTTTTCAACATAAAATCAGTGTGTGTGAATTTGTCCCATTCAGCTTCCTCTACGGCAATTTTTGACTTAATCATAGTCATTTCTTTTTTACCATAAGTTTCAAAAATTTCTTCAAAATCTCTACCATTATATGTCAGCATGTAATGATGATGTATCCTCTTTGGGATCTTGAATTCCAACGTAAAACTCTCTGACAACTTGTTCCACATAGGAGCCTCTGCGTTGCACGAAGGAGTCCCAATGGAGATTAGCTTTCATCATATTGTAATCTCTTTCAGGTAGGAAGTTCATTCGCCATAAATACGAACGGGGGACAAATGGAAGAGCACACGTATTCTTCTTTGATAACTACTTGCTTGGTGCACTTGCACTGGTTGCAACCTTTTCCAGAATTCTTGGTAGCAACTTGTTTGTGTGCCGTTGTTAGATTCTAAATTTGCAGAAAATTCAATATAACGGCTACATTTCCATCTAATCAACTTCCACTAACCCCTATTCACTACTTTAAACCATCCCATTATCACATAGTTACTGTTAGCACAATTTCTCTCTCTCTCTCTCAAAAATTTCCAAAACCCTAATTTCATCTTTAACTTCTCGTAACTTTCACCAACAATTTTCTGCTTTGTTTGACAGCTTTTTATTCTTCAACTGGTTAGACATCGGAGACTCATAATTCTTAAGTTTCCATGATAATGACTTAAATTCAAGTGTGGTTTTTTGCTTTCTTCTTTGCCTTGATGCTCAAAAAGTTCCATGACATAGTGTGTATCTGTCAATATTTATGATAGCATACCAATTCAAATAGAAGGATTTGGATTCAGTATTGATATATAGAACAGTAATTTAACTAAGATTGAATACTAGAGACCGATTCTCCTAAGACAGAAACTATACTACTACACTTGTGGTCCAAGAATAACAACCTTTCTGCCTCCTTTTAAACCATATATCTTATATACTAATGGCATAGCCTAGTTCTTGTAATGAATTCAATGGTTTTAACTATGTTTTGGAATCATTAGAAGAGAATTCCAAAGTAAAATGTTTTCATGGTTTTGAATTATCGAAGGGCATTTTCTTTAAAAATAATCTTTGTTCTGTACTAAATATGAGTTACTTTCTGGTCCCTTTCAATACCATACTGTTTGTTTGGTATTTGGCAGCCAGCACATGAAAAAATTGGTGTGGTGGATGCACAATGGATTGTTCATCAAACAATTCCTTCTCTTGGAGACCAGGTTAGTCATTATCACTAACTTACAACATATTTGTGGTCACATACTTACTCTGATAAATCCTAATTTGACAAACCTTTCAATCAGCTCGTTTTTTTTTTAAATTAATTTTTCTGAAATATATGTGTACAATTTTTCAGGGAGAAGCTGATGATGGAAAAGATAAATATGACACGGTATGTACCATTTGTTCGGAACCACTTCTACATCCCTTATGCGCACGTCCAAGTTATGAAAGATTATGCGTAAAAATAATAATAATCTTTGTTATGAAAAATGTACCATGTGTTCGGAGCCACTTCTACATCCCCTATGCGCATGTCCAAGTTCTTGAAAATACTCCCCTGGTCTTACAATGAGTGGCCCTTTTATAATTTGACACCGATTTAGAAAAATGTGTAAATGAATGAGAGTGATACTTTTACTAAATTACCGATATATTAGCAACAAAAAAAACTAAATTATCTTTTATTTTGTATTGGTGTAATCACCACTACCATACATATATGGTGGAACATAATGATTTTCAAGTGATGAACGTAGTATTAATTAGATGATAGGATTGGAAAACAAATAATTAATAAATCTTCAAAATCAACTGAGTCGTTCATTTTGAAACAATTTTATTTTACAAACAAGTCCTTCGTTATGAGACAGAGCGAGTAACAAAATAGAAAGTTTTACTTCAATAGTTTTCCTTGAAGCTTCAATTCCTAATTTTTAGGGTGGACCAAAATCAATTATGAATTTCATGCTACAATGTTTTCCTAGCTTCGTAGGATGTTTTTACGGAGTAGTATTTCACCATGATTAGTTTTGGGTAGCACTTCGGTGCCTTTGTTAATTTTTGTTTCTATCTCTCTCTTAATCATTCATTCTCTCTCATCTAAATAATTTATTTTAATCATTCATCCAACATTCTCTCTCATAAAAAATGAACTAAAGGCACCAAAAATATGATAGAATAATGCTTTGTCAAAGTGATTTCATCAAACTCAATCTGATTGAATATATGTAGTACTTAGAAAACCCATGATTATTTAATATCTACGTATTACTGTCCAATTTTAAAAAAGTAAGTAAAAAAATACATATAAATTTAAAGGGTCTTTATAGTATGATTGACCCAGGACACTTTTTAAGAATTCTTAATAAAAAAAATTATTCTTTAAAAAAAAAATAAAAACTTCAATTTTCTATGTACAAACTTTCATAAAATCTTACCATTTTATGTGCTTAAAGAGTGTCCCAAAATACTCGTTAACATTTCTCAAATTTAAAATATACTAAATTCAATGATAATTTATAATCACACACAATATATAATTAGCAAAAAAAAAAGGTCTCATATTTATATCATTTTACAAGATAGACAGATGTTTAAACTTTTTTATTTATTTTTTTGAACAAGCTAAAATGATGTATATATTAACAATGGTTCACCCTGCACAAGGTGTGCAAAGGATGAAGTAAACAAAGGTATTTACAGAGTCACGGTGCCTCAAAAAGAAGTAACACTAACATTACAAACCGACTAATGGACATCCATCCATTGTAAAGGGTGTTTCCACCAGTCATGATAACTGTAAAAGAAAGCAACCTGTTTGGACTTTATCCATAAAAAAGAATTTAGTTTAACTTTTTCTAGAAGCTCGGACGAGTTCAAAGTCACATTGTTGAAAACACGGTTGTTCCTTTCCTTCCAAATCACCACCAATTGGGAGTCCCAAATAAATAAAAGGAATAGTCCCCCGACGACAATTCATTACCGCAGCAGCCTCCGACAACCAAGAATCTGAGATATTCGCACCTATCAACATGCTTTTGTTAAAATTCACCTTCAACCCCGAAACATCTTCAAACAAAATCTGCACCGCACGCATACTACACACATTCAACCAACTCTTGTCACCAATGATCAAAGTGTCATCTGCAAATTGTAGATGAGTCAATTTAACATCACCAACCGGACCTACTCCATAGCCATTGAAAAGTTGCGCCCCCACCACTGCTGATATAAGTATATTAAATCCTTCTGTGGCTAACAAGAATAAAAACGGAGATAAAGGATCACCCTGCTGAAGACCCCTCTCAATAGGAAACTCATATGTTGGGCACCCATTTACTAAAACCGACACTGTTGCCGTTCCCACACACTCTGATATCCATTTCTGCCACAGGGCTGGGAAATTCATTTTAGCGATAACCGAATCAAGATAATTTAAATCCACCGAATCATATGCCTTTTCAAAATCTACCTTGAACAAAAGCAACTCTTTCTTCATACGTCTGGCCTCGTCTACTGCTTCATTGGCAATTAGGATATCATCCAAAATCTATTTCCCTTTTACAAACGCTGATTGAGAGTCAGAAACCACACTGCTGACAACTTTGCGCAACCTATTAGCAAGGACCTTCGCAAGTACCTTATACATACATCCCACTAATGAAATAGGCCCGAAATCGTTGAGCCTCTGCGGACTAGTCACCTTCGGAATTAAAGCAATAAATGTAGAATTAACACCCTTTGTCAACTTCCCATTACGATGAAACTCCGTCATAAATCTCATAAAGTCCTCCTTTATTAGCTCCCAAAATTCTTTTAAAAAACCAAAACTGACACCATCCGGACCCGGACTTTTGAAACTATCACAATCCCAGATGGCTTGCTTCACCTCCTCCTGCGAAAACGGAAGTATTAAAGACCCCGCGTCCACACCTGACAACTGACGGAACGGAAGTCCCCCCACACCTGGCCGACTTGCACTTGATGATTTAAAATGAGTCGAAAAATGAGTAAATACAGCTGACCGAACATGATTCACGCCTTCCACATATGCACCATCCACCAGCACCATGTTAATGGTATTATGACGTTTTCTGCCGGACATTACACCATGAAAAAATTTGGAGTTAGCGTCTCCCTCTTTTAACCAATTCAACCGTGATTTTTGCCAATTAACACTGTTTTGGACCTTCGCCATAGAATGCAATTCAACGGACAAGTCACGAATCTCGTGAAGCTCATCTTCATTTAGCGCTGACAACTCTGCTTTAGAATCTAGGATAGATATCTTGTTTTTAACCGTCAGAATCTTACTATCCATATTTTGTACGTGTTGCTTATGCCAATCCTTCAGCCTAAATTTCAACATTTTCAACTTCTCTTTCAATACATGGCCGCCCCACCCTTGACACTAAAAAGAGCCCCATTGTTCACGAACAAAGTCGTCGTACCCTGGAAAGTCAGACCAACATTTAAGCATCCTTAACGGCCGAGGTCCCCAATTAGCTTCCTCCGTTGATAACATCACGGGAACGTGATCTGAAAGACCCCGTTGATATGCAACCTGGATAGAATTCGACCACGTCACACTCCATTTAACAGACAGTAAGAAACGATCCAGCCTACTCATAGTGACCCCATCTCCTTTGTACCATGTAAATAGACGCCCACAAATAGGCAAGTCAATCAATAAGCTGGTATCAATAAAATCATTAAACAAGTTTGCCTCCGCCTGTCTAAAAGTGGTGCCCCTTCCTTTCCGCTCGTCTACACTGCGCACTGAATTAAAATCCCCACACACGTTTTTTAATGCTGGAAAAAGTTAAGTTAGCGTCTGAAAGGGACAAAACAAAACCTGTGTATCTTTCTTTTTTATGAGGCAACAAATCAAAAGCTGTATACTACTAGTACAATGATTTCTTTCCAACTAAAACTAAACTAAACCCACCGGAAATCTGTTAATCAATAATAATATTTAGACATCACCTAAAAAAAAAAGATATCTCTCGTAAAAATAAAAAAAATTAGATATCTTTAAAGTTATTTTAAATTTGTATTTGATATAAATCAATCACATTGTCCACTTATCGAAGCCATAATCGTATAGAATGACCCAACACAAACATCGTTAACATTTTTGAATTTGAGATCTAAAGACAAACATACTTTTAAGTGTATGTAGTACGTTACTCACTCCGTCCCAGATTAACGGAACCATTTGTTCATTTCATACATATTAAAAAAATGTATAAATGAAGGAGATGGAAAAATGGTTTTAAATGATTTTGTTATATATTGATGCATTCTCCACTATCATGAATGCAAAATGGAGTATATTGAATTGTGAGTAATGAAAATAATATTAATTAAAGTTATAATTAAAAAAAAGTAATTAATATTGTATTGAAAAGTGAAATGAATCAGTTATTTTGAAACAATATTTTTTTTTACAAAAAACTCAGTTATTATGAAACGGAGGGAGCAATAGTTTTTTATTTTATTTTTTATTAAATATTCTAATGTATAGAATTCATTTCTTAAGGTGTTGAGATTCGAACATACAATACAATAATAAATTATGTATGCCAAATTGATGCATGAATTAAAACATTTTTTCTACTAAAAGAGGGGTCCGTTTACGGTGCGCATGGTCACTAGGTCCTCGCACGGTGGGAGGGGAAGGTAATTTTTTTTTTTTATCAAGGGAAAGTGACGTGTAACTGCAGGTTTTTAAAGCATCATTTACCTATTGTAGTGGCTAATATCAATTATAATGATTATATAATTCTCTTATTTTCTAGATCTGCAAAGCTTAATAATTGGTATTTCAATTCAATTAGAACTAGTAACACCTGTGTTTTAGCCTGAGTGAAATAATACTTAATTATATAAAGTAATTAGATTGTTAATATTGTTGAATGTTTAAAAATGTTAAATAAAAATTATCAGTATTAATTAAGGGTGTTTGCGATGTAATTTGGTTCAGTTTTGAGGTTAAAAGTCATCCGAACCGTAAGATAAAAAAACATGCGTTTTGGTTTGATTAATTGGTTGACTTTTAAAATCAAATCCGAATCAAATCAATGTGGTTTGGGTTGGATCGATTGGTGCGGTTTTTCTAAGACAATATAATTTTTTGTTTTAAACGTTAAAATCAAGGAACACAACATATTT
>Ga0315914_1005642_pt1 | contig 18134 bp, 9 predicted proteins | sample MpolenodulesMG_FD_203920 | JGI IMG/M metagenome (GOLD analysis project Ga0315914, IMG submission 203920) | Medicago polymorpha root nodule microbial communities from Los Angeles, California, United States - elongated nodules | ecosystem: Host-associated > Plants > Roots > Nodule | place: USA...
TTTACAAAAATAAAGGGATCAAACTTTTCATTAAAAATGACAAAACTCTAAAAAACTATGCAGAAAAAAAAATGAGAGAGAAAGAAGTAAGGTTTACCTGCTAATTGATTGAAATTGATGTTATTTGTTCTATTGATTGTGATGAAAACACAACAAAATTGCCAAAAAAACACAAGGTTTAAAACAATATTGAAGTTGAGTGCACAAAAGAAACTAACTGCTAAATTGCTAAATGACTGCATCCTTTATATATGGCTACTTGTTGTACCGTAAATATATACCGGAAGTTTAAAAAATCAATTTTAAAATTGTGCCTCCGGAACCTATCTACCGGAAGTGTTAAAAATGCTTTCGAAAAACTGCATCCGGTATGTACATACCGGAGGAGTAAAATATGGCCTGCACTATCGGATTTTATGTAATCTATTGCACCAAAAGTTACTAATGGCATACTACATATGTCAATGTCTATTATAGAACTGTGTTGCACAACCACTTTTGCTGCTTATTTTCTTCAGATTCAAACGTCATTTTACAAAAATAAAGGGATCAAACTTTTCATTAAAAATGACAAAACTCTAAAAAACTATGCAGAAAAAAAAAATGAGAGAGAAAGAAGTAAGGTTTACCTGCTAATTGATTGAAATTGAGTGAAAATTGATGTTATTTGTTCTATTGATTGTGATGAAAACACAACAAAATTGCCAAAAAAACACAAGGTTTAAAACAATATTGAAGTTGAGTGCACAAAAGAAACTAACTGCTAAATAAGTGCATCCTTTATATATGTGTTGTACCGTAAATATATTCCGGAAGTTTAAAAAATCAATTTTAAAATTGTGCCTCCGGAATATATCTACCGGAAGTGTTAAAAATGCTTTCGAAAAACTACATCCGGTATGTACATACCGGAGGAGTAAAATATGGAATATGAAAATGAACTATCGGATTTTATGTACTGGAGGATCCAATTTTTAAATATAGGGGTTAATTTTGTATTTTTAGGGGGCCTAAAAAGATATTGGGGGGGCCTAAAAAGCAATCTTCTATTTTTTATGGTTCATGGGCTTCTTTTACAAGCCCAATCCATCATTTAACCAAACCCTAAATTATCAATCAGAAGTGAAGTCTTGAACTCTTACAGTAGCAGCCGCCTCCTTTGATTTTTTTCATCTGTCACTCTCACAGACCTGTGATTTCTCTCTTCGTCTCCTACTTTCTTTTTCAGATCTGGAATTTTTATCATTTAATTAAAAAATAAACACCCAAAAATTGAATCCGGTCCAACCTCGATAATCGGTCCAATCGCCGGTTTGACCGGTTTTACAGGTTTTGTTCCGGTACTATTTCTGGTTTTTTGACAGCCCAGTTATTTTGGTCTTCCGAACCGGATACAGGTCCGGTTCACGGTTTAACCGATCGAACCGGCCGGTCCGGTTCTTATAACCTTGTTTCTAATACAACTAGGTGATTCCAACATTTTTATATAGGAAAATTCTATGGTGAAGTCGTAAAAATGATTTTTCTGATGAAGTTAACATTATAACATCAAAATTGTAGTGAGTAACACCCCACTGTTTGTACAGTGGCATCAAAAGTTTAGTCCTCATAGTATCATCAATTTATCAGATTAACAAGACTACACTTAATCTAATTCAAGACTATCACATAATATCATCAAATCTGTTTGCATGTTAAAGATGTCAACGATAAAATAGTACATGTAAGTCCAAGATGTTGCAAGCATTACTAGATGAATTACTATTGATCATTAATCAGTAATCAACAATTTAAAAATGAATCAAACATTAAAATTAAAATTAACTTTTTCAAAAAAGTCAGTTTTTTAACTGCACCATAGAAGCTCCGATTTATATATCTTAAATGACATATATTTTTATTTTTTACAGGAGCTACTAAAACACTTGTGCGTACATGCACACACCCAGGGTCGCATCGTTGTTGCTACTTCTTTGTTTTTTTTTTTAAGGCTTTTAAGGCTATTCCTTTTTTTGGGTTTTACTCACACCCAAAAACAAAAACATGAATGACTATGTTAAGTCTCCTGCTACTTGTGTTTTACTAAAAACTCCCTAGTATCTTGGATAAACACCATTGGATGGCCATTATTGTAATTTACTTTTTGTATTGTTTATTTTGTTGCTAACAATGTTTGTTTAGCGCTACTATTATACTCCTACTTGCTAACCACGACACTCTTTTTAGATTATTATTATGTTTTTATTTTTTGTGTTGTGTAATTTTCTAGAGACGAATAATCCAAAACATAGTAATCCAAAAAGTCATGATTGATTTGCCTTTACATGGCAGAGGCTTCACGTGGTATAAGGGGGATGAAAATTCCATGAGTTGGATAGACAAATTTTTGCATTTTGAGGAGTGGTGTGCAAAATGGCCTAATTGCTTGCAAGTTGCTTCTTTGTGAGGATGTTGAAATGTTGGGCTGATGTCCCGGGGTACCAACAGTATGTTCGATCAAAATTACAGTCTTACCAAGTGGATGGCTGGGGACGCTATATTCTGAAGGAAAAATTGAAACAGATCAAAGTTGACCTCAAAGAATGGCACTTAAATCATTCTCACAATTTACCTGGCAAAATTAATTCCTTAAAGAATCAGATAGATGTGTTGGATTTTAAGGGTGAGGTGGATGTGTTATCCGAGGAAAAAGTGAATGTTTTACATGAATTATCATCTGAGCTCCACTCTTTATCCAAGGCTAACGCTAGCATTTCTTGGAAACAATCGCTTTTACTATGGCTGCGAGAAGGGGATGCAAATTCCAAATATTTTCATGCTATTATGTCTAGTAGACGCCGACGTAATGCCATTTCATCTGTTGTAGTGGATGGTAACATTATAGAGGGAGTTGACAATGTCCAGGAAGCAGTGTTCGGTCATTTACAGACTCACTTTCAAGCGCAACAAATCAACAGGCCTAGGGTGGATGACTTACATTTTTGTAGGTTTTCTGCAATTGATGGTAATTTTTTGACTTGTCCGTTTCGTGAAGAGGTAAAGGCGGCTGTGTGGGATTGTGACAGTTTCAAGAGCCCTGGCCCGGATGGTATTCATCTCGGTTTTATCAAAGATTTTTGGTTAGATTTGAAGCTTGACATTATGAGGTTCATATCAGATTTTCACCGTAACGGACGTCTTTAGAAAGGTATTAACAACACTTTCATTGCCCTTATTCCCAAGATTGATAGTCCCCAACGCCTGAATGATTTTCGTCCCATTGCTTTAATTGGTTGTTTGTATAAAATTTTGGCGAAAGTATTGGTTAATCGCTTGAGGCAAGTGATGGGTAAGGTTGTTTCAGAAATCCAGTCAGCTATTGTTAAGGATAGGCAAATTCTTGATGGCATTCTTATTGCAAACGAAGCCGTTAATGAAGCTCGTAAGATGAAGAAAGAGATATTATTATTGAAGGTTGATTTTAAAAAAGCTTACGACTCAATTGATTGGGGATATTTGGACGGCGTTATGGGGAGAATGTCTTTTCCTACCTGGTGGTGGAAGTGGATGAAGGAATGTGTTTCTATAGCAACCACGTCGGTTTTGGTAAACGGAAGCCCAACAGATGAGTTCCAAATAAAAAGGGGTTTGCGTCAGGGTGATCCGCTATCTCCTTTTCTCTTCCTTCTTGCAGCAGAAGGTTTGAATGTTTTGATGACTGCGGCGGTGAATTTGAATCTTTTTACAGGATTCTCAGTTGGTGCGCATAACCCACTTGTGCTTTCTCACTTGTAATTCGCCGATGACACTATTCTGATAGGTGTTAAGAATTGGGCGAATGTACGAGCTTTGAGGGTTGTTATGGTTCTTTTTGAAAACATGTCAGGATTGAAGGTAAACTATCACAAGAGCATTTTGTTTGGCATTAACATTGAGAACTCATGGTTGTTAGAAACTGCTTCTATTTTGTCTTGCAAAGTGGGTTGCTTTCCTTTCATGTATCTTGGCCTCTAATTAGTTAATAATTAGTGTTTTTAATATATTATTTGAGTCACTTTTATTTAGATTTTATTTCCCTTTTAGAACTATTTTACTTCAATTGCAAGTTATTTGATTTCAGGAGCAAATATTTTAAAGATTGAGTCTTGGAGCAAAAGAAAGAAGAATTGAAGCTGATTTGTGCCAAAAATATGAAGATCTTGTGCAAAAATATCTTGTGCAAAAAGTTGGAAGATCATTCACCAAGATAGAAACTTGGCGCACCCTATATTACCTTTTTGCTACTTTTGCTTCTTCGACAAGCTGCCTATTTTAGCTTATTTCTAACCTAAAGTCCATGGTTTCTTGTGCAATACTTTAGTGATTTATTTCTTAGGGCTTAAGTCATTGTTAGGCTATAAATAGGCCAACAAACTTGTATAATCATCTTTTGTTCTTTGAAATAATAAGTGACAATTGTTTCTTTGAATAAAAGTTCACCTTTATTTTATTGTTATTTTAGGTTCTTCTTCTTCTTCTTCTCTTCTATGTCTACAACGAACATGAGTGAGTAGACTCTTCTTGTCTTGGGATTGTTGGATGAGTCTAATGACCTAATCCTAATCAAACCAAGCCTCGTACCCTAATTTTATGTAAATATATTTTCTAATCTAAATTCACCATTATTATAATGAATTAACAAGTATCAAACTCATAATGTGACAACGGAGGGTTAGTACTTGTTAATTCATCATCACAAATATCAAAGCGAAATATCGAAAGAAGAAGTTTTGATATTGGAAAAAGTGAAATTAGACAAGGATTGCGAAACATGAGAATAACCTAACAAACCTTGAGACAATAAAGTTTCGTTCTTCAAGGATTTCAATAGCAATCAACCATGAGAATAGGCGTGGTTGCTAGAGGAATACACTCACTGAAACCGAAAGGAGATGTGATAGGCTAAAGAGAAACTTGTGTTTAGAAAATAGGTCCAACTTAAAGTTCTAGGTTTAGGGTTTGGTTTGTAAAGGGTTTGTCATCATGATGAACCAATAATCCCAAGGCGCTTTTTATTATTACTTTTAAACCGTTAAAAATCCCAACTTTACAACTTAAACTCTCTTCTAATCATTCATAATAGTTAATTGAATTCAACAACTCCTTGTCGGAACGATACTCTTTAATTACTACATCGGTAAACCGTGCACTTGCGGATCTATTACATCAAGTTTTTAGCGCCGTTGCCGAGGAGTTTGGCAATTTGATTAACTTTTTAATAGTGGTTAGACGGAAGAAAATATATATATATATATATATATATATATATAAATAAAAAAATATAATTTTCTTTTTCTTTTTCTTTTTGCCTTCAACTTTTGGAGGTTTTTTTAATTCTTGAATGCGAAAAACCATAAGTCTTGGAGAATTCGTTCCTGAGATTGAAAAGTTCTTCCGTGAAAGAAGATGAAACACACATAATAATAACGATATGACTGAGGAGCGCACTCTTAGAGATTATGCAATCCCATCTTCAGATGAGCCATACTCTGTTATTGTGTACCCAACGGTTGAGGACAATTTTGAAATAAAACCTGCACTTATTTACTTAGTGCAGCAAAATCAATTTTTCAGATCACCCACTGAGGATCCGAATCTTCATATTTCAACTTTTTTAAGACTTAGTGGAACCTTGAACGCAAACCAAGAGGCCGTAAGGCTGCACCTCTTTCCTTTTTCCTTAAGGGATAGACCTAGTGCTTGGTTTCATTCATTGGAAGTTGGTTCTATCACTTCATGGGACCAAATGAGGCAAGCATTCCTTGCCCGATTCTTTCCCCATTCTAAAACTGCTAAATTGAGGGATCATATCACACGGTTCACTCAAAAAGACGGGGAATCTCTTTACGATGTGTGAGAGCGTTTCAAAGAAATGCTTAGGCTTTGTCCCCCTCATGGTTTAGAGAAGTGACTTATTGTTCACACTTTTTATAATGGTATTTTGTATACCACAAAAATGAATGTTGATGCAGTTGTAGGTGGAGCTTTGATGAATAAAACTTACAGAACAACATATGCTTTGATCGAGGACATGTCACAAAACCACTATCAGTGGACCAATGAAAGGGACATCACTACTTTCGCTCCTTCACCCTCTAAAAAAGAGGCTAGTATGTACAAAAATTCTTCCCTTGATCATCTATCTACTAAGGTGGACGCACTCTTTAAAAAAAAAATTGAGTGTTAGCGCGGTCACACATGCTCCTGTTTCACCTCCATGTGAAGTCTGTGGTATATTTGGTCATACTAGCGTTGAATGCCAACTAGGTAGTGCTGTTGAAGGTATTGAGCAAATGAATTATGCCCAATATAACCAAGGGATGATGCCAAATCAAAACTTTTATAAAACTCCTCAAAAACCCTTTGAAAAAACAATACCAACCGGTTATTTAAACAACCAAGAAGTCCCTCAAAAATCCAGCTTGGAACTTTTAATGGAAAATTATGTTATAAATCAATCCAAGCAGCTCCAAGAGCTTAAGACTCAAACTGAATTTTTGAATGACTCTCTTGTCAAGCTTACATTAAAAGTGGACTCCAATGCTACGCACACTAGAATGCTAGAGACTCAAATCTCTCAAGCAGCCCAACAAGTAACTACTTCCTCTCAAACCCTTAGAGTCTTTCCGAGCCAAACTGAAGCCAACCTCAAAGGCCTTATAAATTCTATTAAACTTAAGGATGGTGAGAAGTTAGAGGACCCCGTTATGAAAACTAAGACAATTGAGGGTGAGATAGAGAGCGAAAAACCACAAGGTGAGAAAGACATAGGAGAAAGTGATAAGCCAATTGTTTCACCACCTCATAAACCCAAAATTCCTTTCCCACAAAGGCTTGCTAAGCCTAACCGCAGAGTGATTGGGAGTTTTTCTACCGCTTGTGTGATTGAGAGTGAAACCATTAAGAAAACCATGTGTGATCTAGGGGATAGTGTCAGTTTGATGCCATTGTCCCTTTGTGAAAGGTTGGGTATAGAGTAGAGAAACCTTCTAACCGTCAAGCTAATGACTTTAAACGATGCCATTATCAAAATTTACCTAATTCGTAGAATTAGGTTTTCACCGTATTGCTTAGATCAATTAGTTTCAATTCCTATCAAATTAATCAATTGCATATACAATGTGTTTTTGATTGATAACTTGTTATATTTTCTATTAGGTTAGGTATTGAAATTGTCTTGTTTTGCAAGTTGTTCAAGAATTATTAATATTTGATTGTAATAAAATTTATCTTATGAATCTCTCAATTCTAGTATAAATCTTATTTGCGGCCAACACAAGGGTGCTGATTTTGTCTGTGGATGAAGAAGGAAGCAGAATTAGGGGCTGATTCAATTTGGGGAGTAAAATCAATTTCGGGATTTTAAAATTAGGGTTCTTCAAATAGACATTTTAATTTATATATTTTTTTTAGATTCTAATTATTAATTTTTTATTTAATTTTAATATTAATGACATGGAAATGAAGTGTCTAGTCTAGTAATAGTACCATGTAAGCATTGTCACGTAGGATCTACGTCATACATCATTAATGAGCACCCCACATCATTCAAATAGAATGAGATCATAAATTTTCATTGACTTTCAAAATAGGGGGACTAAAAAGATTGTTTTAGAAAATGGGGTATCAAAAGTTAACAAGATTAAAAATAGGGGAATCAAAATTGCATTTAAGCCAAAAAATTATTTTCACATTTCATTTATAGGTAGGAAACTTAATTAAGAAGTAATTAACCATTTTTTATTCTGTTTATCTTTATTTATTTTACAATTTAATGTATTTACTATAACTATCGAATGAAGTAAAAGGATTTGATTTATTCTTTTCTTTTCTTTTTTGAGGGGAAAAAATATATCTATCTATGTTTTTATTTAAAAGAAACTATCATCAAGTTAATAAGATACAAAATACTTATAATAATTTTTTAAAATGGTTCGTTTTCTTATTATTGTTCTCCCACTATTCTCGGTTGATTTTTGGGATGAATTAGTTTTTTTTTCTTTTTTCTTTTTTTGACAAAAGAGGTGAAATACTTATTAGCTTGAAATAAGTAGTATTATTCAAAATATGAAATTGGCCCTATTGATTTTAGTATATGATTTTTTATTTTTTTGAAATTTCTATTTGTGCTTGTGTTGAAAGTATTGTATTGATGAGCTTCAGTCAGTTTCGAATGGTTAATGAGCTTCAGTCAGTTTCGAATGGTTAATGAGCTTTTGTTAGAGTCAAATTAACTTGCAGCATGCGATATCGATCTTTGAATAAACAATTTGTTGTTAAACTTTATTTATCTCCTGACACAATAGGTTATTAGGGGTAATTTCCCTAGGAATCAGACGGTTAAGATAGAAAGAAAAAAAAGTATTGCTCTAGAGGGAGAGACTTTTTGGTTTTATTAGTACGTTACTAGGGATCAAACACTAGTGACATTGAAGGAGTACCATTCAGCCCTTTTTAATGTCAACACACTCTTGGAGTTGAATCCATCCTCAGAAGGATGCATTATACTAGCTAGATTTGAAGGATCTAGGATCTAGGAACATTCATTAAGTGCAGCATGTTAGATTGTTAAAGTTCAAAAATAAACTAAAGTTATATGTTGTAGTTAAAAAGAGTTGTATTCAATGAATATAATTTGTAACCTTGTAAATTTAGTCTAGAATATTGTTCTTGCAATGAATATACTTTGTCAGCTGTGTTACTAAGAAATGATGCTATTTTTCATTGTTCAATGAAAGTCACTTGCTCCTATACCAGAGTCAGAAGAGGAGTTCGAGGAACATGAAGATGAGAAGGACAAGGCGATGCTAGAAAGAAGGAAGAAATGGGACTTAAACATGCAGCAGCTTCTAGTGTTAGGAAAGATCTAAAGGGTGGGCTTGACAAAGGCGCTATCAATTTTACGGGCATCCTTTAGGGGGGCGCAAATAGCTCTACAAAGCTGAACTTCCAAAATTTTAAAGCCTTAAATATTTATTTTAATATATATAATGCAAAGAAAAAATGATTAGATATAACTAACGAGCTAAAGTATCACATATTCAGAGATTCACTGTAAAAAGGCCAAATCCGATTCCACGAGTCTATGATTGTCTAGTAGTAGAGTTAGGCATTTGGATGGAATATAATTGTCTTGAGTTCATCTCCCAGCAGTCGGAATGTATATTTTTTTATTTAATTAATTTTTTCTTTAATTAATTTTATTTTAGCACGATAGGCGTAATTTGCGCCTAATTTATTATAGATTTTAGATTCATATGTCTTCAATAGTACTCTCTATTCTCCCTCCACTTTGGTCAAACTCTCTTCAACCTATTGAACTATATATCTTCAAATAAAAACACAATATAATTTTTTTCTTCTTATTTTTTTAGAGCATTTCTCGTAATTTTTAACCCAGACTAATAGTATAAAATAGCAAAGTTTTAACAACAAAAATTAATAAATTATTCTGTAAAAAAATAAAATAAATCAAACATTATCAACTTTTAGCCCTAAAATAGCATAATCAACTTCATTTCTGAGTGATCATAGTTTCACCTTTTTCGTGTTTACATGACGTTGAAGGATAATGATTTGGTTCTTAACAGTGGTTTGAGTTGCCACTTTTGTGCATATTAACCAGTTCAATCAACGATATGTAATTTTCTTTTCTCTCATTCTTCAGTTTCTGATTTCAATCTTCGTTTTCTCAGTTTAAATTTCTGTTTTGTTTTCCATTATGATCAATGTTATCTTTAATTTGTTAAAGCTCGCAGAAATAGGTTTGTTGAATTTATGTAACTTTTTTCAAATTCCTAGAGTAATCAATCAATGCCTTCAATCTTTTTGTTGATTATATTTTTGTTCTTTGATTTGATTTGCAGGAAGGTTAATTGGTTAAGGAAGTTGAATTGGAATATTCAACAATGAGGTTAATTAGTTAAGGAAGTTGAATTGGTATATTCAACAATGATGTTTCTGTAACTAAACATTTTTGTTATTTGGTCTTGGTACATGCAGATGCAGGTGACTATGTTAATGGTGAGCAAAATATCTTTCTGATATGTAACATTCTTGTGCACTTTCTAGTGAAATAATTTTTTAGACTAATTCAAAAGTTAATAGCATACAATTTCATTTGAAGGGACTCCATTGATTTAGAAACAATATGTAAGTTAAACGAACGTACACATTTGTTGTTGTTTTAAGCATAAGTTGCTACTTTTATTTGCATGGTGTGTACCTTTGTTTTCCTAGTGTAAGTTATTGCTTTTAGTTTCTGCCCTTTTGATATATAATTGTAACAATAATTAACTTAACGTTATTAACTTGTGGTTAGCTTCTAATAAATGAAATCATTTTGAGCATAGGGAGTCAACGATACTAGAATCTTTCAAGTTTCCTACGGAATTACCGGCAGAGTTTGGTAAATATTCTGCAGAAAATGAGTTTCCTGCGGATGTTGCCAAGGATTTTGGTTCCCAAGTAATTCCTTTGTGGGATCGTTTCCTTAGGCTTTATTTGGGAGTTTGGAGAGGAGGGGAAGGGATGGCTTTGGGGGGAGGAAAACATGTGGAAAAAATGGAGAAATCTTTCAAAAAATTTAAAATAGCAGTTTTTTAGAGAATGATAAATTAATGTTTATGATCACTATTTTTTATTTTTAGAATATTATAACAACATAGATTAAATTTAAAGAATTTATATAAGCCCTCCAAAACCTCCCAAAACCCTCCTTCAATACATTTTTTGAGTTCCCCCAGATGAAGAGAGTTTTGCATTATGAAGAAAAGTTAACCCCACAAAGCCCTCCCCTCCCATTTTTCTCTATTTCTTCCACTTGCTCATTCCTTTTTCCCCAAACCTTCCATTCACTTCTCCTCCAAACTCGCAAACAAAGTCTTAGGATTTGTAGGAAATGTACATCTTCAGGAAGGGTGAAAAAACCCGCAGGAAACATTCAGGTTTTGAAGAGTTCTCCTGCCGGTAAGCGCGTCGCAGCAAAAACCGCAGGAAACGAGAAATCCACCGGTAATTCCTCAGGAAATTGGTTTATTTATATAAAAAAAATAACGTACTTCAATGCATTTATGAACAATAAAAATATGAATTATAGAAAAAAAAATCACAGAATATTCTATAATAAACCACTCTTTCATATTCATACAAATTCAAGACTTATTCATTCCATCTAATTGATGTGATGATATAGTACGCTAATATTCTGAGCATCTAGCAATTCTGATCTAACCCTGTGAAATAGGCATAGCATATCATGACAGCACATCATATCACAGTGCACTTCTTCAAACAGAACCAAATTGACCACATCCAACTGTAATACAATGAGCCTGGTTCAATGAGAGGTAGAAACAAAATTTCAGATAGCAATTCAACATCCATAATAGCCTGATTTTATGAGGTGAAAACAAGTACTTTTCATACCAAGTTGAAGATTATATTGGTATGTATTATCAAGTCTATTAGGATCAATGTACCTTTAATTTCTCTTTAGAGTACTTGGTCATGTCCTCACCAAACTTGTCCTTTGGGAACTTGAAGCATCCACAGTAAGAAGCAAATACAAAATGATAAGGAATAAAAAGTAAAATTTCTCAATAAATTGATAAAAACCTAACATGAACCAAAACGCATCAAAATTGTTCAACTTCCGGTTAAAGTCAGAAATACCCAAACCCACATTCATTTCATCAAAATTAGTAGATAAAAAGAAAGCATACCTGCAGCAACAGTAACAGTTAATACATCCCCAATTTGAATGGCTTGGGAGCTGAATCTTCTGCCAAGAGCTGCAACATAATCCATGTAGTACAATTTAACAGCACCAAATTCTCAGACAGGATTTTAATGTCATGTTAAAGAAATTTTAGAACCATAATATTAATTTTGACACTATGTTCTCAAGTATAATTCTTTTTGCCTAGGATTTGAAGATTTTGAATCTAAACATGATTTACCTAAATATATCAAAACATATATCAGTCTACAATCAATTTAGTTTTAATCAAATTCAATCAGCTATTTGCTCGATCAGTGTACATTTTATTATTTAAGAGAATTTAGATAAAAAGAGATCGACTTGCCTGTAATGTATATCATATGGTTTTTTGATTGTTGGGAACGCCAACCCCAAATCCAGAAGGGACAACTTCATCTCCCCGCAGGTTGAAAAACCTTCATCAAAGTCAGGGCTCCTCAACGTTCTTTTAACGTAATTTCTGCTATTAACATCAAATATAGAGTCACACTTCAATAACTTGAACACATGCAAGTGCCTCAAAATTGAAATTTTAAAAATAAACCGAACAAGGTGTATAATATTAGTATAAAATTCATATATGTTATCAGAGTCCAAATTTTTCCAAATTGTAGACATATCTTTATATTTTTAAACAAAATTTCTGAAATGCAAACCTTCCATAGAGGAGATCTTCCAGCTACAGTCCAAGTTGGGTGGATATCAAATTGAATAAGAAGAAAAAGTCAGCATTTGTCACTAGGTAAATCAAAATTTCATATTAAACAAAAAATAGCACCTATTGGCTATGAATCTAATGATATAGGAACAAAAACTATATACTAAATTCAGTAATCAATCATAAAACGAAACTATATCCTGCCATTCAACAGAATCAATCAATCAAATTCACTATAAAACGAAACTATATACTAAATTCAGTAATCATCAACAAGTTAATAATATGTGAACCCAATTAAGAATATGCTTTACAAAATTAAAACGTACGAAGTGGAAATGAACACATATCAACTTGAAAAATCCGGCCAAACTCAAAGCAGATCCAAAATCAGTTATGATCCTAAAATTTAGAATAAAAAATGTACAAGAACAAAAATTCATGAATGAAAACTTCTAATGAGAAGAATCATAATCTTATAGAAAATATTAGGCTTCAGATTTTCATATTTCAATTTACAAGCAACAACAGAAGCAAGAATAATATCTAAAATTTAATATATGAAAATAAGCATTGTAGGGATTTTGTTGTTAATAGATGATAAGAAAATGTGTGCTAATGAGCTTTTCGATTAGTGTGTGTCTATATATATATATATGTTATAAAAGTGGTAAAAGATTTGATTAAATACATGGAAAAAAGCGTTTTTGAACTGGTTTTTCAAATAATAGTCAATGTTGAATCGATTGCAAATGAATTGGAGACAAAAAATCAACCTAGCTTTATGAAATTATTCAGAATGATAGTATTACTGATCACATTTGGGCTGCATAAATGCTACTCTTGCTAATTCTCATATGTTTTGTTTTGTTGTATTGTTAAACAGAGGGTACTTTACAAGGCTTGAAGAGAAGCGGTTTTCTCTTTGTAAGTAATGAATGAATTACCCTATTTCCTCGAATGAAAAACTCCTTGATAAAAAAAAACTATTATCAGAAATTAACGTATTAACATTTATCATTTAAAATAAAAAAATAAAACATTTTCACAATTTATAAAAAAGTTTAATTGCAATTCTCATAATATAATAGTACAATATATTATTAAATGTATGTGTAATTTTTTGTTTAAATCAACGATACATCAATTAAAATCCTAACTAATTTGTTTAACCTTTTCCAATTCACTTTTTTTCCTACCCAACTTACTGACAAAATGTTTTGGTTTCAAATCTTTACTTGATTGTTCCTTTTTAATTATTGTAAAGTGTCTAATTGTCCCATTTATAACATTTACAGAAACCTAATTGTTTATTTTTAAATGAAAAATAAAATTATTAAACCAACTTTACACACAACAATTATTTATGTGCCCTTCCATTGAAAGAAATATTATTGATACATGTTGTGTCCAAGTATTTCATAAATAATTTGACATTTCATCTACACAAGTTTTGATATGGACATAAATTTAAAATTGTAGTGTCCATATTCAATATCTAATACATTTATAAAAAAAAAAAATTAGAAACTAAAAAATTTACACATATTTTAATCCAAAAAAAATATAAAACAAATCCGCAGAAAAATCCGCAGGCAATACAATATGAAGATCCGTAGATAAAACCGGATATATTCCTGCGGACTTTCCGATAAGACGTATCGCGAGTAGAACGGCAGGAAAAGTACTTGTTTCCTCCTACGGTATAATTATCCACAGGAAATTTCGTCCTAGTAAAGAAAATGACAGCAAAATCCCCAGGTTTTCCTGCGGAATTATTTCCGTTAGAAAATCCCTAGGAAGAACGACAATTTTAGGGGTGCAAGAAATGTGATACAACTAGAGGGGATATGTGCGCTTTAGCATTGTCGAGCAAACCCTCTCTCTTGATACCTGTCGCAGACCCTACCTCCTTGCCAAAAAGAACCCCTTGATCTGTCTTGTCCTCGATCGCACGCTCAAATTACTTTCCGACGTCTTGAACTCACAACAGTCCATTCATCATCCTATCCCCCCCAATTTGTATCACCCTGACAGGATCCCCCTCCCCTCCCGTGGTACCTCACCTCCAACGGATGAAGCCATTGCAGTGGCCGTCAGTTAAACCTTGGGCTACCGTTTCTCTCTCTAGCACTCATCTCCTCTAGTTAACGAGGTCTAATTTTGATTTTGATTGAATAGTTAAAACATCTCTTTTTTTTTTTTGTTGAAGGAACATCTCTTTAGTTATATTGTTGAATGTTAGTTTTATCGAAAACAACAAGTATAGTTTGATACAATATTAAAGTGAAATATATGTATATGGGGGCTGCTAATTTACGTACCCACCTCAAAACATTAAGGTGCAAGTTAGCAACCTACACCCACTTGTTATTGACAAAAATATCCTTCATTTTTATTATTTAAAACTCATAGCTTGAGGGTTATTTTAACAATTTTCATTAAAACATGTTTGTTAACTTGCACCAATTTGCTAACTTAGACCCACTTTATTTTATTACAAATACCTTGAGTGTTACTTTAGTAATTTTCATGAAAACATATTTGTTAACTTGCATCAATTTGATAACTTAGACCCACTTTTATTTTATAACAAATAGCTTGAGAGATATTTACTAAACTATCTTTTACTTTAAATTATTTTACACCAGTGGATATTAGTTTTTTTGTCTAAACGAAAAGGTGCATTTTTGCTAACTTGGGACATTCATGTTTTTTTGGTCTAAGTTAGAAAATTCATATAAATATATATATATATATATAGAGAGAGAGAGAGAGAAGAGAGGTCCTCTAAGTGTAAGTGTAGCTACCAGGGATAATATTTACATGTCCGATGTTCAAACTCCAGATTTCTCACTTCTTCACACTTTAAAAAGTGTGTGATCTAACCACTAGACTATTGAACCAAAAAAAAAAACAGAGAGAGATGAGAGGACGAAATAATGACCTTTGCATTAAATTAAATGGTTGAGATTAAAAAACAACACATGTCCTCTCTTTATTCTATCATCTATCAACACTCCACTGTTCATCTTCCCAGTTCATCTTCTCAAGTGAAATTCAACGCAAATTCAACTCATGTTTCCTAATAACTTATAATCTCTCTCTTCGATTTGATTTTATTGTTTCCTTGGAACAACCGAAGTAGGAAACACCGGCGACCGCGGCGGAGATGAAGCAAGTCGAAAACACCGTCGACGGCGGAGACAGCGGTTGCCGTGCGCCTTACCGCCCCAACGTTTTTTCTTCCTGCCAAGAGGGTCGCCGGAACCACCCCATATGTCGCAGTCATGAAACCCGCAATCAGCAACCACCACCTCAATTGTATTTTACCTACAAAATAAGAGATTGAAATTGAAATGCAATAAAAGGAGAATTTCAGGTTATGAGCAGTTTTATAGGATCTGCAAAATTAGAAACGCAATAAAAGTTCATGCAAGATTAGATTTTTTGTTGATAATTAGCTCAATTTAGTGTGAGGTAAAGTAAAGGGAAGAACATGGACGGTTGCCGGAGAGAAAAGGAGGTTAGGAGTTGGGGGAGGAAGGAAGCTTGTAGGGAATAATCACCCGCTCTTTCTATACCCATGCACTTTCTAATCAGCATCGTACATTTTAATCCAATGGTCATCTTTTATTCCTCTCATCTCTCATTGTAAATAGTCCTCTCATTTTTTTTTTTAAGAGGCTAAAATGAATTATATTGCCACATCAAAAGATCCCCCTAGCATAAGGTGTACCAGGGTGGAAACAACAAAGTCAGAACAATATTTACAGTCACAAAACAGCAAAATCAAAGTCCTCTCACTTGATACACCCTTTATATATATATATACACTTTATTTCTCTTATCTCTCATTGTAAATAATCTTCTCACTTGATACACCCTTTATATATATACAATCTATAATTTTAATCAAAATCAAAGTTTTTAAAAATTATTGTTTGTAATTTATATGCATTAACGCAATAAAAAAAAGCAGAGAGATAGACAGAAGTGTCCATCAAAACACTAGCATATATTATAAAATGAATATACATGCAGTTAATTTTTGTGTTATACGAATACCAACATGGTTGGGATGTCTACCAAATAATTATATAATATTCTATATATCACACAAATAACATACAATGGTAACAACCATCATTTATTTATTAAAGATATATGATAATTATGGATACTCCGATAAAATATATTAGATCATAAAAATTTATCTAAAAGCTTTTCTACTATAAAGTTTTCAAACAAATTTGAATACTGTTTACCTTTTATTATGTTATTATATTTTAATATTTAACCACATCATAAAGACCGAAAAGTGTTATTATTAATATTGTTATCATCATTTTTTATTAAATGTGATGAAATTAAAAAATTGTAAACTATAATTATGGTTAACTTTAAATGATATTTAAGATTAAAAAAACCTTAAGGTGGGGATGACTTTATTACTATGAAGTTTTTTTTTTGGTTACATTATTACTATGAAGTTTAAAATAAGTATACTTGTTTGATATAAATAAATAATGTTGACCATGAAAAATAAATTGAAGGTTGTTTAATAAAAAAAAGTTCTATATAAATAAAACATATTCCATGTTTACCTTCACACAAATCACTACCAATATCACTTGAAGTGATACTTGAACATGAAGAAAATTGTATTAATAGTTATTTTCTTCACATTTTGGATATGTGCATATCAAACCATGTCGAGAACAGTGTTGGAATCATCTGTTGCTACAGAAACGAGATACGAGCAATGGATGAAAAAATTCGGACGCATTTATGCAGATGATGCTGAGAAGGAGAAACGATTCAAGATTTTCGTAGAGAATTTGGAATACATAGAGAATTTCAACCGTGCTGGGAAAGAGACTTACAAGTTGGGTCTGAATCAATTCTCTGATTTAACAAGTGAAGAGTTTGCTGCTATATATAATTGTGTTGATCTTAAAAGCAAACTAGAGTCATCTATGGTATCTACAGCAAGACCTATATTTAATATGAGTGAAATTTCACCTATGAATTCACCAAAAGGGAAAAGAAAACCAATTCCGGATAGCATAGATTGGAGAGAGAGTGGGGCTGTCACCAATGTCAAGAGGCAAGGTCTAATATGTGGTAATAATAACAGTCTCTTGCATTTTTTTTTAGAGTAGTGATACATGTACCACCTTAGTGGCATGTACCACTTACACCTTCACACAAAATTTTGACATGTGTCATGTGGGTTCCACTCAAATAAAAACTCAACTTTTTCGACTCTCACTCTCTCTTCCATCTCTTTCATCCACCTCCTCTCTTTCAACATACCTCACCACCATCACCGCCGTGTGTGTGGTTCAAGGTTGCTTGTTCTTCCTTTTTTCTTAATAATTTCATACTTCAGACTCTTTCTCTTAGCCACCTTTAATTAATCACAAATTTTGATCATTTCCTCACAAATCCTCCTATATCAAGTTTCAAACTTTGGTTTCTTCATACTCAGAAAATAAAAAAAAACTTCTTCACACTCTGCATATTTTTATTCAATTTTTAATCTAAAGCTTTGTTTTTTAGCTATAAATCTGCATAATTTGTTGAATTCTGATGTGGGTTTTTCCTTTTTCACACCTTTACTTAATAACTTTGAAGCTTTGATCTTTTATCTTATAAAAATTTCATCTTTTTGATTTTGAGCTATAATCATGG
>Ga0315914_1005643_pt1 | contig 18130 bp, 12 predicted proteins | sample MpolenodulesMG_FD_203920 | JGI IMG/M metagenome (GOLD analysis project Ga0315914, IMG submission 203920) | Medicago polymorpha root nodule microbial communities from Los Angeles, California, United States - elongated nodules | ecosystem: Host-associated > Plants > Roots > Nodule | place: USA...
CACCTCGAGAGAGGCTTTGATACGCTAAAGAGAAACTTGTCTTTAGAAAGTAGGTCGAATATAAAGTCATGGTTTATGGTTTGTTTGTGAAGGATTCGTTATTATGATGAACCAATAATCCCAAGGCACCTTTTATTATTATTGTTTTAAAACCTTTAAAACCCAATCTTTATAATCAAATTCTCTTCTAATCATCTTTTAAAAGTCAATCAAATTAAACAACTCCCTGTTGGAACGATACTCTCTTTTTACTACTTCGGCAGAACCGTACACTTGCGGTTTTGCTCATCAGGGGTGAATAGCGATTTAAAAAAGTTGCGGAGTTTTGGCGAAAGCGTTTTGAAAGATATTGACTTATTGGAAATATGTTTTGAACAATCACAAACTATGACAAATTGTTAATACTATGCACTAATAAGATTTACAAGAGAATTGAGAGATTCACAAGCTAAATCTTATTTCAATCAATTATTAATAATACTTGAATAATTTGCAAAACTAGACAATTTTAAAACCAAACCTATAAGAAAAAGTAACAAACTAAAAACCAAAAACACAATGTATATGCAATTGATGAATTGGCTAGGAATTGAAACTAATTGATCCAAGTGAAATAGTGAAAACCTAATTCAAGGAATTAGGCTAATTTTAACCAAAAAGAACTTAGATCAAAATCAATTTCTGTTCTATCAGTTAATCAATTTAATCATATACAATTATCAAAATTAAAGAGGATAAGGAAAAGAGAACGACACAGAAATTTTTATAGTAGTTCTTCCTTTCGTCCTCGCTTCAGGCTACGTCTACTCTTCTTGGTGAAAAACGCCTCCACCAAGGACTTCCACTAATAGTAACAATGTTTGAATTACAAATATGATTACAAGAGTTCCTTGAAACTATCCCCAAACTTCAAATACCCTTTGAATTTGGTGCTTCTTGATGTCTTTGAATCCTCAATCACCTGCGCAACCCTTCAAGATCTTCACTTAAGCTCTTCGATGCTACGTCCGACAATTGGAACCCCTTGAACACAAGAACAATTAGAAAGAACCCCCAAGACCTTTGGAGGTGGGATGAGATTATTCGCTTCACTTTAGAACCATGATTAAGCCCAATCAATTTACTTGAAAGAACCAACTTACAATCTCTATAGCACCCTAGCAAAGCTTATGACTCAAAGAACAAAGTGATTCTAAGAAAAAAGTGTTTATTCTTAAAGAATGTATGAACAATGAGTTTTTGAGACCTATATATAATAGATGCAAATGATTCAATAATTTGGGTGTTATGAGGAACTGAGTAAATTTAGAAAAAGGAGGCTAAGTGCAAATTTTCGTCCAAAAACAACTATGTGAATCGATTCACTAAATGTGTGAATCGATTCAGACAACTAAATGACAAAACTTGAGATAATGAAGATACTATGAAGATTAATATGTATCATACAAAAGTTGAATCGATTCATAAATCCCAAGATGAAGGTTGATACGATTCAAACTATTTTGAATCGATTCAAAGCATGTAAGGAAGATTTTATGATACGATTCATGCATTTATGACTCGATTCATAAGTAATACGATTCAAAATAGCTTGAATCGATTCACCCCAAGTCAGAGACTTTGGGTGATACGATTCAGACAGTAGTGACTCGATTCAAAAGATCAGAAAAACAGTCTTGAGACAGAAATGAGGTTACAAGGGACACTAGCAAGGCAAGCAAGGAGAAAAACACAGGGATGTTGATGAACCATAGTTTTGCTAGGTGCTTTAACAAAATCTAATATAATTTAACCAGAGTAAAATAACAATGCAAAGCCTACATAAAGCCTAACAACATCAAGACATCATCATAAAAAAACTTGGGACACAAGAAAGCTTGACTAGGAGCTTCCATGGAGGAGTTTCTCTCTCCTCACTCCAAGTCTCTATGTTATGTTTTATTTCTTTTGTAATTTGTCTTTAGTTACCTTGAGTAACTCTTTAGTTACCATGAGTAACTAAATCTTTTTAGGCTAGGGTTCTAAGATGAACCTCTATTTTGTTTGTTGGATATTTATTTAATTTAAAGTCTTTATTCAGTTATTTCTTGAATGTTATTTAATTTTACTGTAGTGTGTAAGATTTGTCTCCTCTAGAGCATAACCCTGATAACTAGACACTTAGGGAGGTGACATACCTAATATTGGTTTATACCTGTATAATCAAGAAGTAATCAGTTAGTAATTAGGAAAACAATCCATAGAGCAGAACCCTGTGAGAAAGGTACCGAGGGAGGTGGCATACCTAATATTGGTCCAAACCTGCGAGAATCTAGAAGTAACTAGTTAGTAATTAAGGAAATAGGTGACTTCATGACTTATATCATCCCAGTAACATCATTTTCCTCACACCATTGTAAGGTAGACGATTATAGGGCTACCCGTTTGTAGAACTTCAGAAAGGGAGAGTGTGCTATGTACTTCTAAGATTCAATAGGCGAGGGAACCTTTAGGATACTTTGAATTTAGCAACCCTATTATCCATCATTGTTTCAAATACCCTTGAGAAAGTAAGAACCTACATGTAAACCTCCGAGCGTAACTGAACCTTTCTCTCTTAGCACTGAAATTTGTAGGCACTCTGGTGTAATGGTTGCAATTGAAAGCTGGAGGGAAAGAACCCATATCTCTCAGTGAGTAAGACCCCATGCAACGCCATACTTCTATTAAAGCGATAAAACACGCGAAGAATACAAATATTCAAGAAATAGACGTCACGTCTTCAATAGATCTCAAAAACGTGCATACTAAAAATTTCACAAAACGTCGCAGCAGATAAATAGCATACATCTCCAAATAACCAGGTCATATACATCAAAAATACCTCATCAATAAATCTCCAATCTCAACAACATAGTAAATACCAAAATAAAAGGAAGACATGTTGAAACAAAATGTCTTTAACATTACCCTTTGAGTTTTGATGATAACAAGGTATTAAAAAATTGTCAATTGGATATGCTAATATTTGTTCAAGTGTGCAGGACCATAGACAAAAATTTAGTGTCTTTAAATGCATAGGTACTGAAGAACAAATGAGAGCAATGAAATCTACAAAATGGAAGCTTGTGTAGCAAGAAAGCATTTTGGTCAAAAGAGGTTCTGAAGACTAGAGGTTCTGAAGTTGTCGTCATCAGAAGTTGAACATCATAAGCTGAAGTCATCAAAGGTTCTGAAGGTTCAGAAGCTGAAGACTGGAAAGCTTCAAAAGATTGTTCAAATGTTGTTATTATCACACCTATCATTGCAGAAGAATAGAAACCTGGAGCAATGGCTAATTCAGAGGAATTGGAAGGCATTTGATGCTTATTCTTTAGAGAACGTTGGAAAAGGACAATAGTACAATTGTACAACCACTATCTCCATTACTCTGTTTTGTGTCTGCAATACTACAAGAACAACAACTGTGACTACACTGGTATTCCTCTATACATGGAATGGATTTGAAATTGTTCCCTCATAGGACAATAACCAAATCAAGCATAAGATCATTGGTGATCTAATCAAGCTTCAAACGACTCTTTTTGATGTGTTGGCAGTCAACAACGTCTCTTTCACACCTCTATATAAAGGAGTGAAGACTTGAAGATTTAAGTGAGACTCATAACAATTTTACAAGTGTCAAAACTCTGCTGAAATTGTTCCACATCAAAGTTCACTTAGAATTTCTTTTCAACTTTCATATGTTAGAAATTCTAGAGTCTTAAGAGTCTGTATCTGATTTGTATTGTGAACACCACTGATTGTATATCAAGTGCTCAACCTCAAACAATTTTCTTTGTAATTCTACTTGAATAGAAGTCTCTTGCAGTTGTGCTTGAGCATAGGAAGTCTCTTGATTTTGTTCTTGAGCATAGGAAATCTCTTGCAGTTGTGCTTGAGTAGTTTGAAGTCTCTTGCTATTTTGAGCAGTGAGCAGTTGTAATCAGATATTGATTTTAGTGAACTCTCCTTGGAAGTGCAAGGGGGACAGGACTACTTCCGGTTTGTGGAAGGAACTTGTATAATTGCTTTGTGTTTTTCTTCTCTCTCTCTCTCTCTCTCTCTCTCTCTCTCTCTCTATTTATCCGCTGCATTTAGATTCCGAACCTCACTTCAGAAGCTGAACTCTATCTGCTTCTGAACAGTGACTTCAGTTTTAGGAGAAAAGAAAAAGAAACCACAATTCAACCCCCCTTCTTGTGTTTTTCTTACCTTCAAGACCGACATCCTAAATCAGAGCCCTCAACTGAGACTCCAAAAACAGATAACGGAGGAAGCTCCCACTATCCTCAAGAACTCACCAAGCAAGCAACAAAAACTATTCCTGCACTCCATCTACCCATTCATACAAATAGGTAGGCGGTCAATCAAACACCACTGGGGTTAGCTTCAGATCATCATAATTAAGCATAAACATTTGAAAAGGTTTTCATCAAATTAGCTTCCAACGATTAAGCAAAAGAGCATTCAACTTCAACATTATTCATCAACACAAATGAGTTCCAATAACCAAGCACATAAGCAATTAAGACCCGTGATAAATCATGTTATGCGCCTAGACACGACTCCTACATGCATAAAGTTGTTAGCATGTAAATTTGACAGGCTAATTTAATATGGTCGACATATGTTTTGACCATTATCTTTGCAGGAATCGAAGAGCTTTTCGAGTACAAATGGAAGAAGCTTCGACAAAGCGTAAAGCCTAAGGCGCATAATTGGCGTTCGACGAAGCAAGGATGAAATGGCATTTTCGCGTCGAAGACAAGAAAAAGGGCGGGAAGTACGATTTAAGCAATGAAGCGGTTTCCTTTTAGTGGAGAACGTGGGGCAAGTGGTTGTCCAAGATGGAAGAAGTGCTGATCATGGAGTTAGTGGTTCGCCATCTAGGTTTTTTAGTGTAAATAGTAGTTTCCAAGCCGGAAATTGGGTTGCAAATCACATACAGAATTCTACAACACTCAAACTACCGGCATCTAGGGAAACAAGTTATACAAAATGTATGTAGACTGATTTGTAGACCACCCCTTTTATTTTAATGTATTGCATTTCACCTTTTCCTTGAGTTTACGTGCGTAAACTTACTTTTATCTTTTATTTTTCTGTTTTATGTTAAGCTTTTAATCGCATTCTCAAACCTGTCGAGAGACAATGCCTTTTTATATCAAACCTGACCTGCTCTCTAAGCAACCTGAGTTTACTTCGTGGCCTTTTTTCAAACTCTTTTCCTATAAAAAACCTTTGCACAATGGTCTTGAGATTTCTAGTTCGGTCTCGCTGGTAATAATCAGAACTAGCCCCCGTTTGCCAAAATCACAGGTAAACAGCGATACCATTCGTCACCAAGGTCGTCACCTCATGATGCAACAAAAACATCATTGTCAACGACTATAATCAACAGTTATATGGATGTAAACATCTGACACGACATATGATGAATGAACATATGAATCAATCAACCATGCATATGTTCACAACAATTCAACGACTATAATCAACGGCTATAAATCAACGGCTATATACATACATGCATTCATCACCAATCGCACCCAATTAAGCATGTACAAAGTTCACCATCAACAATCTATATTTAGCATATTCACATCGACAACATCAAATCATCATCAAGAGACAACACTTCCAAAGAAAGTCGACATATAAGGAATTTAACCACAAACTAAGCGAACATATACAATTGCCTCAACAAAACACATGCACTACTCACATATGTTCATAGTAGCTTAGGCATATGAGTATCCTAAGCCAATTCTAAGAAATTACAAATTACGACAAGTTGTCGCGTTTCATTCATTTCCAACTTATCCGACAAAACAACTCAAACACGTTGAGAAGCCTCAACTAAGTATATACACAAATCACATATAAGTGTAGTAGTGTATACATCAAATTCTCATAGGCCAAATCACTTAAATTCCAAAGTTTTGCAAAGTTCGTATCATTTTACCGCTTTTCAAAGAAATTGAAGTTTTCGAGACAAAACCAAGTCAAAGTCCATGAATCACATCCAAAACATTTTTACAAATCATAACAATGCTAGACAACTTTAGTCCTACACTTTTTCCTTGAGAAATCAAGTTTTCAGAAAATTCATGTTCTTGAACTATTTTCAAAACGTTTTGATACGATTCATAAAAACCAAGTCCAATCTAATTCAATTGATGTTACAAGAGGTTTAGAAAGCTCAAATACATTTAATTACATCAAAAGAATCAGTTTGGAACCACCCGGATTGGTCCCGGACGCCCAAAACATCAAAACAACGAATGTTGTCAGAGAGCCGTTCACTTCAAGCGACCGTACTCCAGTGAGCACTCGCTTGGAGCTTGCTTGCAGCTCGCTCAAGCGAAGTTCTTCTAGAAAGTGCACGATTGGAGCTCACTGCAGCTCGCTCAAGCGAACAGTCCCCTGTTCTAAATGAACTATTACGAGTTCACACCATTTTTCACCCAAAATCCCCAATTTTGATTGACTAACACTCGAATTCGTTTCCAAAGTTTGTTTATACGTTTGTGAACTTAAAAATGCAATCAAAACCACATCAAACATGAAATCAAACACCATTCTAGCACAAATCATTAATTCACCCATTTTTCATAAAACTTTCAAAAACAACTCAAATCTCACCACAACTCCATAATTGTGAATACTCATGGCATAAATCAACAACAACAACATCATTTAACCATGAACTCATCAACAATTACAACCACAACATCATTTTACACCAATTTGAGCAAAATTCAACAAAGTTTCATATAACTACAATTCAAACAAGCAAATTCAACAACAATAACATGTTTAACATCAATTTCACATACATAAACTTAGCATCAAAATGGGTACACGAAATTCATCTTTTAAATCCACAAAAATCTCAATTCACAAAATAAGCATTTATAGAATTAAGTAGAAAAAGAGGTTCTAGCTTAAATTACGAATGAACACTATCCCCCTTACCTCAATTGAGCACAATCCTAGCCTTAGCTACACTTTTGCTCCTTGAATCTCTACCCTCCTCTTGCTCTTCAAGTTCTTCTCTCTAACCCTTGTTCCTTCTCTTTCTCTCTCTACCTCTCTCAAAAGTTTTGTGAAAATGAGTGAATGAGTCTATGTGACCTAATTTCTCTAAAGACTAGAGTTTATCTAGGCTCTACACAAATGGGTTCAACTCAAAAATGTCTTAATGGGCTTAAAGTTCTCATTAACTAATTCACAAAGTTTCTACTCACTTAACGGGTAAAATAACGAATAATTAATGACTCTTAATTAATTACACCGTTATACTAGTAACTTGGTAAAATAGTGATTCCCATTCAAAAAACTAAAAATAATTCTCGTAACCAAAAGACTACTTAATCCTTGCTCACCAAATGACCAAAATGCCCTTGAGTCCAAAATGACTAAAACACCCTCCTTAAGCCAAAATCTACTAATCCCGAACAAAATACACTCAGAGACAAATAATCACACACAAGCATATATAAACACACATAATAATTAATAAAAATAAATCTAGCAAAAATCGGGTTGTTACAACTCTTCCCCCCTAAAAAGAATTTTCGCCCTCGAAAATTACCTGAAGGAAACAACTCTGGATACGAAACCTTCATTCTACTCTGTGATTCCTAGGTAGCACTCTCACTAGTTGGTCCAAGCCAAATCACCTTCACCAAAATGATCTCCTTGCCTCGCAAACGCTTCACTTCGCGATCCTCAATCCTAACTGGCCAAGTCTCAACGGTCAAATTATCCCTTACTTCTAAATCATCCACTTGAATCACGTGAGACGTATCATACACATATTTCCGCAACTGAGACACATGAAACACATCATGAAGATTCGACAAAGACGGTGGTAACGCAATCCAATACGCTACCACTCCAACCTTCTCAACAATCTCATACGGTCCAACAAAACGAGGTGTCAACTTCCGACACTGCAAAGTACGTCCAACACCGGTTACAGGATTCACTCTCAAAAACACATGATTACCAACCTGAAACTCGATGTCCTTCCTACTCTGATCTTGATAACTTTTCTACCTACTCTGAGACGCTCTCATCTTCTGTTGAATCATCTTAACCTTCTCCGTAGTCTCTTGCACAACCTCCGGTCGGGGCAACACACTTTCATCTGGCTCATACCATCACAATGGTGTTCTACACCTTTTACCATACAAAGCCTCAAACGGTGCCATTCCGATACTAGAATGAAAACTGGTGTTGTAAGTAAACTCAATCAACAGTAAATATTTGACCCAACTGACACCTTGCTCCAAAACACAAGCTCTCAACAAATCTTTCAAACTCTGAATAATCCTCTCTGTCTGCCCATCAGTCCGGGGATGATAAGGAGAACTCTCCCAAAACTTAGAAGTAAACCTCGGATCCTGATCTAACACGATACTAGAAGGAATACCATGCAACCTGACAATATGCTCAATGTAGATCTCATCCAACCTCGCCACACAAACAAATTCCTAAAACAAAGCAATTTCTAACTAATTTCTTCATTAACAATCCAAAAACAAACAAATTTTCATTGAAACATTTTATCAAACACTTAGAGTTCAACACAATTTCTAACAATTCCTAACTCTAACCTACCACATTTCAATCAAACCTACACTAAACAACTTCTAAACAACAATTTATAACTTAATTCATCATTAACAATCGAAAAATCAAACATGCAAATCAACTATAAAACCTAAAACTTCACAATTTCATCCAAAAATATCTAACATTTAAAACAAAAAAACCCAATGCAAAAGGTTAGAGAACACTTGCTTGTGATGGAAGTAGAATTTGATGTTGATTTGGTTGTGTTTGGTGAAAGTCGCACAAAATGGGAGAAAATTCGCAAAAAATGAGTTTGAAACACAATGGTTATGTTTCTGTCTATTAATGTTCTATAACAGCACACAACGTGAGTTAAGTCACGATGGGTTTACAACCTACGTGAGTTAACTCACACTGAAAGTACCGAGTGTGACTTAAGTCATGCAGAGGTACTTTCGTCCATTCAGTTAAGAGTGAGTGTTTTTTAAGGGAGAAGAGCAATTTCGCAAAATTATGTTTCAACAAGAAATGATACGAGGAAACTAACTCAACGTCACTTAGTGAGGAATATAAAAAACATGTACATATAAAATTATATGGACCAAATTTCTCTCAAAAAAATCAAAAGGACCAAATTACATCCACTTTCTATGAGATAAACCGGTGTAAAAATATAGAGATCAAAATCCTTACAATACAAAAAAAGCAGCTAAAATACTTCGAGATGAAGTATTACTCCAAACAGGAAACACCTATATACATCCTACTACTATCGACACTGATGATGTTACTACTTATGCACCTCTCGTTACAAGTTTAATACCCCTCACCCAAAGCTTAGCAGCTTCTGACCCCCCCTCACATACGAAATGCACCTCCCTATTCTTATTAGTAAGCACCCTGAACATTCCAGGTTCTTCTGCATCACCTGTGTTGTGCCTATTTCTACGCAATGTTGAGCTTGGCCCTAACACTGCCTCACGGCACAGCACGTTTCTCCTGCTAGACTGACCCCAACAAAGCACACCTGAAGAACATAACATACGTAATTGTTTCAAATGTGGGTTGCCCTTCCCACATTTTGTGTGCTTCTGAACATAGGCACCGCCTAGTACTAGTTTACGGGCAAGTTCATCTAGTATAACGCCCTCTGCTTCATTTTTCCCTCCTGCGAATTTCCTTGCAAGTAGAAGGGCAGTTTCACCTCTTGCATTTTTAGCATTACAATGAGCACCGTATGAAATTAAAAGCTTACAAAGGGATGCATGGCCTTCCCTTGCTGCTAACATGAGTGGAGTGTAGTCCTCCCCATCTGGAACATTCACATCAAAACCTTTGCTGGTCAGCAATGTAACAGCATCCAAATCGCCACGACGAGCTGCACAGTGTAAAGCATAGAAGCCACCAGTATTTTGATTACCCTTTTCAAGTGTAAATTCAAGCATGACCTTTTCAAATAAATTACAGTTCTGATTCAATTCAGATAGTGTTATTGCTGTTTCACCAGATTTACTGCATAACTTTACATCGGCTCCAGCATATACAAGCAATCGAAATGACTCAACATGACCTTTTATAGCTGTATGCATAGCCGCCGAGAGACCACTATCATCTTGATAGTCAAGATCAAATTCTCCAGATTCAATGACAGTTTTCAATGCTTCAGCATCTCCTGCCTTAGATACAAAAATCAAAGGAGAAAAGGTTGAAGTATTGCTGGATTTGGGTATCTTGCCATTTCTAATTACATCCACCACTGCTTGTTGAAAACCATGGGACCACTTGTACGACTCGGCAATTGAACTTGCAGATTGACCTGCACTGTTCACCAAGCCAAAATCAGCACCAGCCCTTGTTAGTACTTTGAGACACTCCTCTTGTTTATATTTTGCACAAATCATCAAAGCTGTGTCACCAGAGTCTGTTCGAGAGTTCAAATCACAACCAAAATCAATTAAGCATTGAGTTATTGCAGGTAAGCCTAGACGAGACGCCATGTGTACAGGAAAGAACTCGGTCCTGCTGGATGTTTTGACTAGGGATTCCACATTAGCACCACATTCTAAGAGTATCCTAACAGCCTCAACATTGCCACAAAGGATAGCATGGTGTAGAATAGTTCTTCCACAGTGACGACTATTTGAGACATGCCGCAGGAGCAAGCTTAATATAGCACCACTTTTTTCAAAATACTCAACTGCACACCAGATGATGCCATATGGTTCTCCCAGTCCAGCACCCACACGGAGTTCTTCACCAGTTGAATTATCCCATGACCATGCTCCAAGCCTTACTTCAAAATCTGTCGTAGCACCATTCTGTAGTTCATTTGTAAAAAAATTAAAAAATAAAATTAAAAAAAACTAGTGAGGATCAATTAAAATTAACAACTAAAAATGATAGTGAGAGGATAGATCCAATTATGAGACCATCAACAGAGCTAACTAATCAAGTGTTAAACACTAACAATGAAGTAGAAATCGGCCTAACAACATTAAAAGAGGTGGCTGCCTTGGCAGACTGATAACAAAATCTCCAGCTTTAATAAGTTGAAGCACCGACTTCTTAGTTCTTACGTGATTCATTATCGCTTGATGGGAATTGTTTTAGCAAAACTAGTAATTTCTTTGTAAAATGTAACAGTGGTTCACAAATGGAAAATTGCAAAAGCAAGGGTATATTGGCTATAACAACTAGGAGTCTGCAGATATGTGAAATGTTCTTGTTAACCTAACTGAACTGGTAATCAAAGGTTTGAAGTGGTTAAGAGAAAAGTTTACCTGAAGGAGCAAACTGACAACATGGACCTGCCTATGAACTACAGCTGCAACTAGTGCATTACAATCCACATTTGTATGGAGAGAAGGCTTAAGTGACTGTAAAAGCACCCGGTCCGTCGCACTTGCATCCACACCACACTGCAATTGAAAAAAGAACTCAAATTTAGCATATTGTACCAAGCATTTACCAATAACCGTAAGCTAAAACTACAAATAATAAGCTGAGCACTGGCAGACACATGTTTATTTAGAATCCTATGGAGGATGAAAGCTAAATAATAATCAAGGTGACACTAGTTTCATAATATTATTAGAAGGGATGTTGGGGGAATCTGTCAGTTGTACGCAAGCCTCAAGGAAGAAGACAATATCATGGACCCAACTTTTTAACGTGCCAGATAATAATAGGGACAAAACAATTGCAGATGCTTCTGGATCATATATCAGTTCAGAGTATCCATTACAAAATCTCTATAATCATCCATGCTGCTGCAGAACACGTACCTTTATGAGTGTCTCAACCACATCGACAAACCCCCTGCAGCATGCAGCCACAAGAGCATGTACAGCAATATGCGGTCGGATCAAATCAGAGCTCATGAGCAATTCCCCACACCCTGCTTGCCCATGGTAACTTGCCTCCATAAGAGCTTCTTCACAAGCTGGCTGGGATGCCCCTGCATTAATTAAGGTCTCAAGAATATCAAGGTGGCCCTCCCTCACCGCTGCAGTAGTTGCAAAGCCTCTGAAGAGCTTTTGGTTTACATCAGCTCCAACACTCTGTCATTTCAAGAAAAAACAACCTGTTCATAGCTTGGAGTAATTTATATCCCTGACTAGATTTTTTTATTTATTATTTTCTTCCAATTTGTTTGAAGTATTGGAAAGTAAGAATATAACAACACCACAGCGACATAGTCAGATATCAAGAACTTATTCATTGAGAACTCCGAACTTACATGGTGAGCCACCGTGATTTTGTAAAAGTTACAGAGTGTAGCTTTTGCAAAATTACGCTGATTCGCAGTGATTTCGACAAACCCACCATGATACAGAAATAAATTGGAGAAAAAATAAGAAGCGCCGCCTTAAGTAAACCAAAAGATTAAAGGGAAGCAAAACCAATACGAAATTTTTATTTCATATTTCTTATTTTATGTAGGTGGGGCCTAAAGAGTGATGCATAATGCATGAATCATGCTATGTCAATTGCATTTTGTATTTATGTTCAATGGTCGGGACAACAGGGTATGGGACACACAAGACATGTTTGGTACTAAAAACAAAAAGGAAATCGTTAAGTATTGTTATTTTGGACATTATTAAGTCTTATAATTCACCCCTCAACAATCATGGTCTAATGCAACCAAAATAATACACTCAACAATCTTGACTCTTTTCATATTTTGTTTAATCTAGTGTGTAACTTTTAAATCATTTAAAAGTAAACATTTTCTTTGCAATTCATTTTCATTTGAATATTTCTTAACCTCACTTTAGATTTAGAAGTAGGTGACATATAATAATGTTAATGCCAAATTATAGTAATTCAAATGGAGAAAAAGTGAAGTGGGGACCAAATCACACCATAAAGTAAAAGTGTAACATAAGAAAATCTATCAATAAACGTGAAGGTTTCACAAAATTCAAATTACTAGACGTTAACTTTTTCTTCCTCGTTATGAAATTCACTTTAATAGAGTGAGAGAACCATTTTGAAATTTTCCTTAAAAGAACACATTTTGAATTACCGATTCCTTTGGATCTCTAACAACAGCTTCACCTTTAAAAACTATTCACTCTCAGTAATCTCACAGTACAACAAGTTAACATATTTGAAGCACGGACACAAACACAGATACATTGATAATCTCAATAAATGACTTAATTAAATCTAATCACATATGTCAGTGTCGTTTGTGGCTGGACACCGAAACATCTTCGATTAGATGTGTCTATGCTACAGAGGTTAAGATTAACAATCAAATAATTCATTTCACAAAATATGATTATTCAAAATTGAGCAAACAAAACAGTACAAATTCATTGTTCACTTCATTTAAATCTAAATAATTTTCAAATTAAAAAGAAAAAAGAATTACAAAAAACAGGTAATACAATCACGTTTAACAAAAAAACAGTTCAAAATCAATTAATCGAATTCTTAGTTTTTCAAAACAAACAGCGAAATGCTTTTGAACAGAACAACAACAGCAACAACAACAACAACAACAACAACAACAAAAAGCCAATAAAACAGTTGAAAATGAAGCTCGGATCGCGGTCGATCCGAGCAATGACGAAGTAATTACCAATAACTTCCTAACAAGCTCAGCATTTCCAGCATGAACAGCAAGAAAAAGAGGCGTAACATCAGTAACAAATTCCTGAAACTCAACACAAACTCGACTCGACGATTCACAATTCACAACTAACTCAGTGTTTCTACTCTTCAAACTAACAGCTCCGGCGAAGTTGACATCAACAGAAGGATCGGAGATGCAGTGAAAGGCTAAGGACAGATCGCCGGAGTGAGAGGCTTCTAGAAGGCGTTGTGAGACTTCGGTTTCGTAGTTTACTGGGAAAATCTGTTTGGTGGAGAATACTGTCATTGTTGGTGAATGCGGCGGTGATGGTGAAGGGAGTGGTGGTTAGGGATAGGGTGAGCATGCGCCACGGAGGAACGCGAGAATCGAGAGAGAGGAGTTGAAAGTTGAAAGAAATGAGCGCCAGGAGGAAGAGAGAGAGAGAGTGAGAGAGTTCATTTATAGCGACAGAGATGGAAGGCTGTTGACTAGTATTTAAAATGAAAGATGATATACTCCTTCCGTCCATATATAAATTAGTTGACTCCGACATACGTACCAATGTATATGTTTTATTTTTGATATTTTCAATTCTCTATTAAAAAAATTGTGAAAATTTAATATTTTAAAAATATTCATTGAGATGAATCCAACAACATCTTACATGATATTATTTATCTTTGTGAATTAATAAAAAAATATGGTCAAAGTATGTTAAGTCAATAATGTATATTGTCAACTAAGTCATGTATCCAGGGATGGAGGGAGTACTGTTTTTTTACAATTTTCTCTCTCACACTTAAAACAGAGATAAACTAAAAAGAAATGTTAAACGATTGATTAAAGAATTGTAAAAGAAAATATTAGTAAGGAGGGCGAAATTAGCAAGGAGGGCGAAATTTGACACATGATAAATAAAATCGACTTGTTAACTTTTGATTTTTCAACCTCTCAAAAAACATTAGTTTTAGAAATATATAATATAAATACAAACACATTTAAATTTATTTTTAGGTCCCTATAAAATAGTTTTGTACCTCTAAAAAATATATCTTTTTTATTAAGTTAGTTGCTACACATTTTTTATTTATATTTAGTTCTCTGTTTTGTAATTTTAAAAAATAAAATTTCTTTTTCTTTTTTGATTTACCATGTTATTGGTACTAAATCTATACTGTTGTTTAGCAATGATTAATCTTTATCAATCAACTTATAGGCCATAAAAAGTTGGTTGGTTCCTCCCAACCGAATTTTCTCATACTAAAAAACGAGAGATTAATTCTCGTCGATTAACAATGGTCAATCTTCGTCGATCAACCATTTATTTAAGAGACTTAAATCTCTTACCACTTAAATCAATTTATGGGAAAGAGTACCGAGACAATATCATCTAAAGTGTATAAATGATTTGGTTTTGCAAATTTGACCCATGGAGGAAAAACATGTACCACTTTGGTGAGTAAAATTTTGGAAAATTGCTAATGACACATATGCAAAGGCTAAGAAACACATGTAAAAGACAAAAATACCCCTCGATAGTTAACTGCCGAGGAAAAATTAACCCGGCTGCAGTTAACTACCGAGGTTTTCCTCGACAGTTAACTACCAATGTTTTCCTCGGCAGTAAACTGCTGATGCGTCCTGAAGCCCATGCAGAGGCAGTAATTTCATTTTCTAATCCTGTAATGTGTTTCAAACACAAAACACAACATATTGACCTGTTTTTTTTACACACAATGGTTCAAATCACTAAACAAAATTGGCGTGAATGCACAACTTAATTAAACCAACATTTTTACCATTAAAGAAAGTAAAATATCCCAATGAAAACTAATGTCGTCAAAATACGAACATACAAACCAATGTCATCAAAATACAAAAACTAAAAAACAAGTCCTAAAAAAGAAACTACAAATAATCCCACTGTTGGTCCTGGTCCTGCTAATGTTGGTGCCTCCTCCTCGGCCTCTAGCCTCGCCTCCTGGTCATGATCGGCACGATCTGCTCCCTAACATTTTGCTAGGCCGCATACAACTGTTGAGGGGTCATGCTCATCACCTCCTGACCCAAATACTCATCAGCATAGGCAACAACGCCACTAACCATGTCATAGGTATCAGGCAAGCCTCTCGTCTCGTACCGCTCCCACTGTTGTGCAATGATCTGCTCTTCATTTGCTGGCCTGGGAAGATCTCTTGGAAGAAGTGGCAAAAACTGAGGGTGAGACACTGTACTATACCATATCACATAGCCATCTATCATCCACCATGTCTGCTCTCCTGCCAGCTCACCCCAATCGGGCTCCTTAAGAGTGTGAGTGCGGAAGCCTATGAATGCCTGCACAATATGAGGCAGTGACAGCTCTACAACATCCGTCGGATGCCTAAGGACCCTCTGGACGTATCTGTACTGCCGCAAAACCCTCTCGGGCAAGTAACGGTACACCCTACGAACACCGCACATAATCCAGCCTAAATACCAGAAAACCTCCTCAAAACCCTGGATCTCCCTGTGCTCTTCGTACGACCTCCAGCATACGTCATCAAACTGAATACGATCGAGCAATGAGCGATATGTCACCCCCCTCTCCATGACCCTTCTGTAACTTCCACCTTGCCGCAACCAGATAGTTTTCAATATAGTCGGTGTTGGGATCAACACCGAAAAACTTAGGAAAATGCGCCAAAAACCATGTCTGCACAAACCAAACAAATCACATTTATAAATTATTACGCACGAAAAATATAACAAAAAAATAAAAGTTAAGGTTCACATTAATAAGTTTCTTACAGTGAGCAGTGTCACGCTTCCCCCAAGAGCTCTGTCTCCAGGCAAACAGGCCTCAGCTAACTCGGCGTATAGGTATGCCAGTTCATCCCTCCCTAGGAATAATTACGCATCCCCGCGTACCCCTCCTCCATGGTCATCAGATAGACCAACTCGATGTGTTTGTTGCTTCTATCACCAAACAACAAGCATCCTACACGATATAGAAGATAACACCTCACACAAAATTTCCTAACCCTCCTCAACTCCTCCAGCTCCTCTGGATCCTCTGTATCCGCCAATATGTTTGCCTTACCAAGGTACCTCGTATATAATTCCTTCAGCTTTGGATAACTAATGTACCAACCATACTCTATACCACAAATTTTCTCTGCCTCCGTCTACGACACACCCAAGTGCCTCACCAAAAGTGCACATGCCTCATGTTTCAACATCTTCTTCCTATGGCTCAACATCCGCCCTTCAATCTGAAGATGCGTAAGACATGCGACATCATCCAAAGCCACAGTCATCTCGCCCAAGGGCATGTGAAAAGTGTTGGTCTCGGAATGCCACCTCTCGCATAATGTCATCAGCAAAGCATGAGGCACAGTGTCGTAGCTCAGATAAACCAAATCATGTAACCCGCTCTCCCTAAGCGGATCCCAAAACCATCTCTAATGCTCGTTTGGACGTTCAAGACTCAAAATCTTATTCTCATGATTAATTGCTTTCACAACACGCACCTTACGAATCTGAAATAATAGAAAAATAAACATAGTTTAAAAAATGTAAACATCTAACTAAACAAAATAAAACTTAGCACATGCAAAAATAAAAATCACAAATTTAAATTGCCGCACGTACTTTTAACCTAAGACATAACACATGTAAAACTTAAAAAAACACATAACAAAACGAATTTAAATCATAATTAAACATAAAGAAAATAATAAAAGTTGAAATAAAGAAAATAATTAAACATAAAGAAAAGACTTAAACAAAAATACATATAAAAGTTGATATAATAATTAAACAAACACACATATAAAGAAAATAATTAAACATTAAGGAAAAAAAAAAAATAACACTTACGTTATCTGAATTATACCAAAGCGGCAATGCCATATGATTGGCACAAGAGTGCAGCAGAGATATATTTTCTGGTCCACCAGGAAAGGGAGGCTCCGAAGGTAACACCGGTGGGGTAGCCGCTGCTGCAATGTCATCCTCGTCTGGTCTCTGTTGCTGCTCTGGTATATGATCCTAGTCATACCCACCATCAGTCACATCGTGGTGTACCTGATCCTGATAATTCAAGTACTCCACCCGGACGGGTCAACAACTTGTGACTCTTCAGGCTGTGTAGCCTGAGAAGTCCCTGAACCATCCCCCGTTCGACCTCTTCCTCTCTTCGGTATATGTGCGTTTCTCTTCTCCTTCTCCTTCTCCTTCCGGTAGCTTTGTGTCTGAGCACGCCTACCACCAATCATCTTAGGTGGATCAATCGGGTCCTGCTCAGACATATCTACACAAACAATTAAAAATTTAATATCATTTTCATAACCTAATCAAACACTTTGTGTGCATCATTTCAATATAATCTAAACTAACCCTTCACATTTCAATATAATCATTCACATCTCAATATAACCTTCACATTATAACCTTCAC
>Ga0315914_1005644_pt1 | contig 18128 bp, 10 predicted proteins | sample MpolenodulesMG_FD_203920 | JGI IMG/M metagenome (GOLD analysis project Ga0315914, IMG submission 203920) | Medicago polymorpha root nodule microbial communities from Los Angeles, California, United States - elongated nodules | ecosystem: Host-associated > Plants > Roots > Nodule | place: USA...
CACTGTACAAACAGTGGGGTGTTACTCGCTACAATTTTGATGTTATAGTGTTAACTTCATCAGAAAAGTCATTTTCACGACTTCACCATAGAATTTTCCTTGTCATATATATCCCTGGGTTGATATTTTTTATAAAAATATCTTCACAGAGATTGATATTTAATATGCATTTCCATAATCTGTCAAAAAAAATAAATGCATTTCCATAAATATCAACCAATTTTTAAATTGATTTTCCTAGCTGAGTTTAACATGATTTATGCTTTGTGTGTTTAACATATCTTTTATAACTTTTAACATATCCTCAAGCAAAGTTTTCTTAGATTTGTATTTAAGATCTAAAGAGACTATTATGTCATTGGCCAGTTGATTACTAATAGGTTTAATTAAATTTTATAATCGCTATATAGTTTTCTTCTCTTACTAATGATTATGGTGAGAAGTTGTAACTATAAGAATTAGTATTAAATTGGATTTTAAACTTCTTTTTAGGCCATTGATCGTAGGCATGGCAACAAAACTCGTGTCCATGGGTACCCGCTTAAACCAACCCCAATTTGATGGGTTTTCTTTTATTTGACTGGGTTTGGGTATGGGTTTGTGTTTTCTCTGATTTTAAAATACAGGTACGGAATGAGTAACAGGGATATATGTATCCACCCCGAACTCACACTCAAACCCTACCCGAATGTAGAAAGGTCATTCTTTTTTGTTGTTGATGGGGTTGATAATGATATGCTATATTATTTGGTTTGATAATTGTCATGATATAAGAACTTTCATGGATAGTTAAAGGAGCAATCGAGTTATTCGATAAAAAAATGTTAAAATGAGCGCAAATTGTTGGATAATGCATTACAATATTACCATTAAAGCTTAAAAAAACTCTTTTTATTAAAAAAAATTGATTCACTCGGGGACGGGGATGAAGCGGGAATACCCGAACCCATTGGGGACGGGGATGAGATTCAATTTCTCATCCCCTTGGATATGGGTAGGGTAACGGATAAGTATATGGGAGTAGGGAATGGGAATGGGAAAGCCAAAACTCATCCCCACCCCGCCCTATTGTCATGCCTAATTGATTGTGTTTGGTAAATTATTGTTTTGCTACTTGCAACTAACAAATATCGTGGTTTATGGATTCACATTGGTAGGAAGTTTTTCCTCATTGTTGAAGTTCTGGTTGAAAATTCTTTCGAAGAGCTGTAATTTAGGCCATTAATTGTGTTTGGTTTTATTTCCCCCCGACAGAGTGCACAAAGCCTTGCTGAAAATCATACTGATTTTGGTATAAAATAAGCATTTTTCTTGTAGTGCATATTATGTTGAAAGTACCTCCCACTTGTATGGAGTAGAAATAATACGAAAAATGGAAGCCGAAACATGGGAGGACCAATTTGTGGAGAAACAAGGAACTCATGCAAATTCAAAATGGTGATCGACCATCTAAAGTAAGAAATGCAGGAACTTTTTATAAAAGATAGTGTTGCTAACACTACTCTTTTTATAATCATATATGTTTCTATCAAATCTAGAACTCACAAACTTTTATTTTCTTTTGATTATTTCTCCTGTATCCACATATCTCAAGCATGCCTCCAATCAAAGTTCATGTCATATTTGAAGCTTTGAAAAAGACGGTGGTGATGTACGTAGCTTCCACTAACAAGTTGATTGAGTTGGAGATGCAACTTAACTATTTATTTCATGATACTAGTGAAAATCAAATTCTGTCTCATATTGTTGTTCAGATCCCACACATATATCTGATTGATGATAACAACAAAGGTGTTGTGGTTCATTATCCAAATATTTTTAAAGATGATAATGATGTAAGCGCCATATTTTCCTGGATGGTGTATGAAGAGGACGTGATATATCTGTAGGTTTGTTTATAGGGATGACAATGCGGGCCAACCCACCCATTTAGGCCCAACCCGCTATTAGCCCACCAAAAATCGGGAAATTCTGCTCTTCTCCCAACAAAAAACGCGCATTTTCAACTGAAATGAACATAATGCCCCTGCGTGAGTTAACTCATGTAACGTGAGTTAACTCCCGCACATTAATCGTGTTAGTTTTACACATACGTGACTTAACTCACGCCAGTTAATAATTCCAAAAGCATAATCCAAAAATATCATCATATTCCAACAATTGTATCAATACATAATGAAATCTCTTAATTGATGATTACCAATAGTTTATTGACACGATTTTTATATTAAAGCTAAAACGGTGGTCAATCACACAGTTCCATTACAATAATGTTTCAAGTGGCTTGCAAGTAATCTTGCGTGGATTTGCTCACATTGTTCCATCAACACGTGTTTCTCTTGATACAGGTTTTGGAATATGATGAGCAACAACCTGGTTAGACATTTCTTGAAAAAAGGCTTTATTTAATCTATGAAGTTAATACAAAACAATGAAGGATAAGACACTAAAATTTGCATGAGTTAAGTTACGCTGGTGTTCGAAACGTGACTCAAGTCACGCGGATGTTAAATACGGCGTGACTTAAGTCACGTTGTGGTATCCACTTGTGTGAGTTAACTCACGCAGGGGTATTTTCGAAAGTTTGGTTCGGAGCGAGTAATTTTTGTTGGGAGAAAAACATTTTTCAAATTGGGTGTGGTGGGACGGGCCAACTAAAGGTGGTTTGCTCAATCTCACACCTTGTCCCGCCAAGAGGCGTACTAGCGGGCTAGTCTGTTTAATTTTTTCTTTTCAATTTTTTTTTCCGACTAATGTTATTAAAATAATATGATACCATTATAAAAAGTCAATTTATTTTTTCATAATCATTTTAATCTCACATCAAGAGAAAAAGATTGCTTTATAAAGAATTGTGAATTATTTTTATGGAAAAACAAAAAAATTGAGACATTTATTATTTATTATTAGTAGAATAAAAATTAAATAAGACTTTTTTAATGAATCCGCGGGCCAGCCTGTCCCACCCTACCACAACCCTTTTTTTCCAACGAGTTAAACGAGACGGGCCAACTATAAGGGGTAAGTTCAAAATCTTAGCCCAATCCGCCTAAAATGAAAGATTAAATGGGCCGGTCTGATGGATCAAACCCGTTTTTCCACCCCTAATTGTAAGTGTCAAAAGTGTTGGTAGAGTTTGGTTAAATTGTGTTGCCAATTTTCGTTGTTAAATTATTGTTGTTGAATTATGATTGTTGGTTTTCGTTGTTGAATGTGGAATTGCTCGTTGAATTATGATTAGTGTCATGTAAATTTTGTTTGAGCTTGATGGAGGAAGGTTTGGGTCCTAAATCCAAACGGATCGACTCGTAAGTTCCGATCCTTGCCAAAATGAAAAAATAAATAAAAATAAAGGAGGATCGGGAGTTATGATAAGAGAAGGACATTGATTTTTTGGGGGTTAAGATCCTCTCCAAGTAAATGAAAGATGCAATTTGGAGAGAGATAGACACAAAAAATAGGTAGTGGGTCCTATCATTAAGTGGGTTCCACCATCATTAATTATTTTTTACTTTTTACGTGTTTTTATCTCTCTAAATGGAGGAAACGAAGAGAGAAATAAATCGAGAGGATCTTGACGCGATTTTTTGAGGGATTTGTGGGTAAATGAAGGGGCCTATCGAACAATTTTCTAAAATAAATAAATAAGGGGTCTTTGCCCTCAAAACCGAAAAGCAATCGTGAAGAGAACGAGATAGAGAGAAGCGAGTTGAGAGCTTCTTCTGTTTCTTCTTCTTTAGGTATCATTCACTCAGTCATTCATAATCTATTTCTCCATATTTTAATATATACGATTATTCTCAATTCATTCATTACTTGTTTGTACCGTTATTATAACATGATTATCAATTTTTATCACTAGTTGTTATCATTCTCGATTATCTCTTTTTATTTTATTTTTCTCTCACAATCCTTGTTGTTCAATTCAAACCCTATAAATCATAGACTGCATTGTTTTCATCGTTTTAACTCTTTTTAACTCAAATATAACTATATATGCAATCAAATCCATAGAGAAATTCATTTGCTACGAAGAATATCAAAACTCAAATAATTCTAAAGGGATTTCAAAGTTGCTTATCCATGAAGACATATGTTTCATATATTTACTTTGGTTCCTTAAGTGTCTTTTTAACTTGCAAGTAGAGCTGGGAACAAGCTAGGTTGTGCGACACAGTACTATAGCCTAACCTATTTAAAGTCTTGCCTGATCCATCTCGATTAATAAGAAAGCTAGACTCAAGCTTATAAAGCCTATTTAAATAAATAGGCCAAACTTAAGCTTACAAAAAATCCTATTAAGCTCGTAGGTCTGGCCTATTAAGCCTATTATATATAATATCTCTTCCATTGATATTGTTGAACTTTTATTATAAATTCAATCCTTTATGTGATTTGGTTATTTAGCCTATTTAAAGCCTTGTCTGGCTATCTCCTTTAATAAGAATGCTAGACTCATGCTTTTTATAAAGCCTATTTAAATAAATAGGTCAGACTTACGCTTACAAAAAACCCTATTAAGCACGTAGGTTTGACCTACTAAGCCTATTATATATAATATCTCTTCCATTATTGATATTGTTGAAGTTTTATTATAAATTCAATCCTTCATGTAATTTGGTTATTTAGCAGTGGGTATATTGGTGTGATTAGATTTTCGTAATGTTTCGTTATTTAGAAGCAAACCTCTTCGTGTGCTTTCGGCCTTCATAATATTTGAGCTATTTAGTAGTAAGTTTATAGGTGTTGCTAGGCCTTAGTGTAAAATATGTTTTTAAATAGGCTTTCAAGCTTCATCAGACCTTTAAAAAGGTCGGGAAAGACCTTAAAAATGAGCATATTTGACGGGTAATAGACCAGACTCAGACCTATAGTTTTTGAAGTAGACCAGACTTAGACCTTACAAACCCCAACTCGGCCTAACTCATTTCCACCCCTATCTGCAAGGTGTGTATGTAAACCTTAGGTTGCTACTATTGTTAGCTCCCTTTTTGTTGAAATTTGTGAAAGCCATGCACGTTCCAAACCTGGTTTATATGTTGAAAATTACATAACACAAAGTAGTTCTTTTTTCTTGGAATTTTAAAGATGGCGTGATTGACCAACTTGAAAGGACTGATTTGGGAACACCACAAAGAATGAGCCATATAATCAGTAGTTGTGATGGCATATTGCTGCTTTTGAATAGTCATAGCAAAACTTTTGTCTTAACCCCATCCTCAAGTTTGGCTTAGAATTCCTTGTTTTCCCATTTCTCTGCATTACACAGTCATTAGCTCTTGATGTAGATAACTCATGGAGAGAGGTAGATACAAAAGAAGCTCACCTTAATTGGCATTTTTACTTGAAACCACTCTATAGTGGAGACAATGATCTTTACTAGATAACATGTGAAAGAGTGTTTGTGATGAATGTTATCAAGGAACTTATTTTACGACAATATTCATTTTCCCATGTGTTGATGTTTTATGGTCCGCCTACAATACTTTTTGTGGATGGGAAATCGCCTTTCTTGCATTACGGATAAAGGTGTTAATAGAACCTTGGGTCATATCAACTTCATTACCAACCAACAAACTTGTGTTTCGCTATATCAACAAGTTTAAAAATATTGAGCTTAACAATGTTCTGTTTAGAATCAATAGTTGGTTTGAAATCAATCAAAACATCTACAAAAGCTTTGAGATTGTTTGACTTTGGAGCAACGAGATATTTAAGCATAACCATAAATAAAGCACAAAACAAAAATAAAAAATAGCTAAATTATATCAAAATATAGCAAAAAAATTGAGACATAAACTTTGAATGATTTAGGAGTTAGGATCCGATCTAAGTTTTAATAGATATGCGTAAAAATGTCGGTTATCAGACTTTGTATGCTTTTTTGATAGCCTATGATTAACCTATTTACTTAAATAAGTTTCTTAAGAAACTAAACCTAACTTTTTTAATAAACAAAGTTAGTCTAGACCAGACCTAAACATGCTAGGTCGTAGGCCCGTTATTGAGCTATAATTTTTTTTATTTTTTTTATTAGCAACAATTTTCTTTGTTAATTACGAGGGTAAAGTTACAAAATCAGAAAGAAAGAAAAATGGGCTTAAGCCGAACCACAAAGCAACACAAACACACATTCTGATTCCTTCAACGTTGTTATTTATCTTGTTCATTTTTCATAGCATGCATCTTATTCTCAAGTTTTGTTTTTTTTCGTGTGAAACTTTATTTTAAATCCCTTTTAATTAATTTTTTTAATATACTATATGCAGTGATCGTCGCAGGATAACATTAATTTATTAATTAAATATGGATAGACCTAGAAGCCGGATAATTCTATCCAAGAAGAAGGGAATTTGCTCCGATTCAGACTCTAACTCACATGATCACGCCGCTAAGAGTTGTAAAGTGATTTCAAAGGTGTTGCTTCCTGAAGACTTGATGCTTCATATCTTTACTTTGGTTCCCTCTTAACTGTCTGATTAACTCTGCAAGATATGTTTGCAAACCTTGGGCTGCTACTATTGCAAGCTCCATTTTTGTTGAAATGTGCACAAGTCGTGCACGTTCTAAACTTGGTCTTTACGTTGAAAATCGCACAACACAAAGTAGTTCTTATTTTTTGGAATTTAAAGATGGTGTGAATGGCCAATTTGAAAGGACTAATTTGGGAACACCTCAAGAAATATGTACTTGTGATGGCATATTGTTGCTTTGGAATCTTTCTTCTGATGATATTTTTGTTGTGAACCCCCTCCTCAAGTGTTGGCTTAGAATTCCTCCTTTTCCCATTTCTAGGCAACATATATTTAGCTTTAGACGTCAATGTGCAATGGCATGTGTTCCTGGCACTATCAGATTCAAGCTTTTCTTTGTAGATATCCTTCATACTTCCAATGCTTTTTGGTATGTTTTCTATGTGCTAAGAATTGGAATAGATAAGTCATGGAGAGAGATAGTTAGAAAAGAGGATCCCTTTCAACAACATTATTCATGGTAACCACTTTACAATGGAGGCAATGATCTTTACTTGATAACGAAAAAGGAATTGATTGTGATGGATGTTGACAAGGAAATTATTCTACGAGAATATCCACTTCCCCAGCTGCCGAATGGTGAGGATCCAACATATTTATGGACGAAAAATCGCCTTTCTTGCGTTGTGCGTAAAGATCCTCATTATACAACATATAATATCTACATTTTGGATTTTGATTCAAGAAAATGATCTTTTTATCATTAGATGGGACTTTCTGATTGTGTGACTGCTTGTGGTCATGAGCTTATTTCGTTTGGGGCCTTTCGTTTGTGGATCGATGATCAAATCATCTTTCAAGTAGCTCTACATCAAAATCCAATAAGAAATCTATTTGAAGGCATTACAAAAATGCATTTTGGTTACAATGTGAAGACCAGACAGTTGACAAAGATTGTGGACATTGACGTGGGAGATTTTGAAGTATGGCTTCACACTAACAGTCTAGTTTCATTGTCAAGTACTCCGCCATAGCTAATATTCTTGTTATAGCATATGATTATGTAGTAGTATTTATATTTTATATTTCTCTTAGCTGAAAAACAAGTATTTATGTTTCTTTCCTTCAAAAAAATAAAGTATTTATGTTTCTATTTTGATTTGGAAACACTTGATGCATTTTTGTTGAGTTAGTCTGGCTTTTATTTTTATATCTTTAACTTTGCTTATTCTAATTAATTATGACTTGCTTGCACTTGAGATAAATATTGTGCTCTGTTTCATTTCATATCTTAGAAATAAACACATACATATGATTTAAAATGTTCCAGATTGCTATTTGCACCAGCAAATCAGGTTTGCAGTTGATACTCTATCCTTGCATTACAACTATTCACTGATAGGTTTCTATATCTGAATTTTATATCAATCAATATGTTAAATTTCTAAACTTTAAACCTTTGGACTAATCATAATTAGAAAGAAAATCGGTAATTACAACAACTAAAAATATTTTACTACTTTAATAGAACCGTACGCTTGCGGATTTCACATCAATCAACGTAGGTAAACCATGATAAAAAAAATTGTTCCACCTACTAATCAACTCGTGTTCTCACGAACGATGTGTTATTTGCTGGATTAGCCACCTAAGCTCAATCATTTGAATTTTATTATAATTTTTTAATGTATCTTACCTATATTTTATCCTAAATTTTAAAAATTTCGAGTATTTGAAATGTATCACACTATTCTGAAATGTATCTCACTCGTATTTAGAAATAATTTTAGAAATTCAATTCCTTATTGACAAAGTCAAAACTTTTTAGTTTTCTAGAATAAATTTTGTAAAACTTTGAAAAAAAAAATAAAAACTTATAATCTTGAGTTTTTTAAAAAAAAATCATTAACATATTTTTTTTTTCAAAACAAAAAATAAGTAATAACAAGATTATCCCTAAAAAAAGGTTATAAAAAGATTTGAATATTGATTTTTTTTTTAAATATAAAATGTTCCAGGAAACTTAAATTTTATTTAAAAAAATTATAAATCTTATGGAAATAATTTATAATTTAGATATTTTGTTCATTTTTTGATAATTTAGATATTTTTTATTTATAAAAATAATGTTTATCAGCACTTATTATAGGAGGTTAATTAATCAATTCCAAAAAAATGACAATTGATTTTTTTTTACCACAATGTTTGGATCTGCAGTGATAAAAAAAATTGACTTTGATTAAAATTAAGTTGAACATTAATTAATTTGTGTTTAAATACATTTATTTGTAAAGATGTGTTAAATTATAAATTCGTGTGTAAAAATTAATTTTAAAAACAAAATTTACAAATTCATACTTCAAATAAAATCAATTCTAAAAGGATTGTCTAATCCTCATTAGTCTTCTCTACTTGTCTATGCTCTTTCCTTCTTCAAAGCTCTCTTAGGTATAATCTCTGGTATTAAATCTATGTTTAATAAAAAAAAATTGGGGGGGAGGGGGATGGGAGTGAGGACCATTGGAAAACATCTTGGATCGGTTGAAATTATGTCTGTGTCCGTAAGGAGGAGGGAGATTTGGGGGTAAGGAGGATGAAGAAGTTTAATTTAGTTTTTTTTAGGTAAATGGTGTGGAAGATGTTAGTAGATAGAGATGGTTTGTGGTATCGGGTGTTGGTAGCTCAGTATGGTGAGGAAGGTGGGTTTCTGAGGGAGGGGGGTGGAGGTCCTCTTATTGGTGGAGGGAGGTGGCCCGAGTGCGTGATGGTGGTGGGGTTGTGGGCGAGAGGTGGTTCAAAGAGTGTATTTCAAAAAAGATGGGTAACGGGAGGGATACATTTTTTCAGACTGATCCGTGGTTTGGGAGGTGTTCCGTTGGCGGTGCGGTTTAGACGCTTGTATGAGTTATGCGTCAATAAATTGTGTTCGGTGGGGGACATGTTTGCGTCAGGTTGGGAGGAGGGGGAGTGGGAGGAGGAGTTATTAGGAGAGTGTAGGTTATTGTTGTCTGATGTTACTTTGCATGTTCAGACCTCTGATCAGTGGAGGTTGCGGCTTTATACAAGTGGTGTTTACTCCGTCCGCAGTGTTTATCATATGCTCACAACAGATGGTAGTCATATTGTGGATGCAGTTTCAGATTTGATTTGACACAAACATGTTCCGGTAAAGGTGTCAATTCTTGCTTGGAGACTTTTTCGTAACAGGTTGCGAACCAAGGCGAATCTTGTGGCTCGTGGGATCATCTCTCAAGAGACGCAGATGTGCGTGACCGGGTGTGGAGAAGTGGAAACGGCTCATCATTTATTCTTCTCTTGTACCATATTCAGAAAGTTGTGGCATTTAGTTTGTGATTGGATTGGGGTCTCTAGGTTGATCCGCATGATAGTGCTAACCATTTTCTCCAGTTTACTTATTTGCAAGGCGGATCGGCAGCTCGAAGATCATTTATGAAACTCATGTGGCTTTTGTGTGTTTGGGTTTTGTGGACTGAACGTAATAATAGACTGTTTAAAAATACGGAAAATATTATTCATCAGTTGTGGGAAAAAGTTAAAATCCACTCGTATTGGTGGATGAGGGTGGCAAATGTCGTTTATGTATTAGGGGTCATAGTTGGCTAGCGTGCCCTCTTGCTTGTTTGGACTGGTTAGTCTTGTCCCTTTGTGGTTTGGACTCTTTGTATAACTCTATTCGAATTCTTTAGGTACGTCTTGTGCTAAAGATGCAACTCCGTTGTTGTTAATATATATATTTCTTTTTTGCATTGTTAACACACAAAAAAAAAACAATTCTAAAAGGAGAATCAATTATATTTAAAAATAACCCAACATATCATAATCAAGTATTTAGTTTGAAATTTAAGTTTAACTCTTATAAAGGGGAACCAAACATACACGTATCCATGTTGTTTTTCTGCACTTTTTGTTTTTTTTGGTCAGGTTTTTCTGCACTTTTAACACTGAACAATAGTAACACTCAACACTATCTCTTTGATGTTGCTACCAATTTCTCAACACTCTTTTTTAGCTCAACACTTTCATAGCTTAATCAGAAAAATCTTCATTCAATTCAATTCAACAATGCTTTCATAGAAGATTTCTGTATTGCTTGTTTTAATCCATTCAATTCAATCCATGGACATTCTCAACTTTTCACCCCCCAAAACTATTTCATACCCATTTTTCTGCAACCCCAGAACTTTATGCTCATCAAACCGTAACACCCCATTTCATAAAAACACTTTTTCTTTCTTTCTAACAACTTCAACTTCAAGAAAGTTTCAAACTTTTGCTCATTTTCGACGACCCTCTAACCGCCGTAATTCACTGAGGAACAAGCTTCTTCATGATCACCAGGTACGCAGAATTCACATTCCCAATGACCCATCTTCTGTTTCTAGTAATCATGTTGAAGAAATTGATGATGGTAGTTTTGTTGAATTGGAAAAACTACAAAAATCTGAACTTTTGGGTGAAAATGTTTTGTTGAATAAATTGGATAATTGGGTTGATCAATATAGGAAAGATATTGATTTTTGGGGTATTGGGTCTGCTCCAATTTTTACTGTTTATCAAGATTCATTTGGTGCTGTTAAGAGGGTTTTAGTTGATGAAGATGAGATTTTGAAAAGAGTTGGTGGAAATAAAATAGAGGATAAGATTTTGGAGGCTAAGAAGCTAGCTAGGGAGATGGAGAGTGGTGAAAATGTGATTGCAAGGAATAGTTCTGTGGCTAAGTTTGTCGTTGAAGGTGAGGAGAAGGGTGGTTTTGTTAAGGTTTTAGTTGATGAAGATGAGATTTTGAAAAGAGTTAGTGGAAATGAAATAGAGGATAAGATTTTGGAGGCTAAGAAGCTAGCTAGGGTGATGGAGAGTGGTGAAAATGTGATTGCAAGGAATAGTTCTGTGGCTAAGTTTGTTGTTCAAGGTGAGCAGGAGAAGGGTGATTTTGTTAAGGCTGTTCGTGGATTTATCGTGCAACCAGGATTGGTTCCGAAGCTTTCGGGGGTTGGCGGCATAGTATTGTGTGTTTTTGTTGTTATGTTTGGAGTGAAGAAGTTGTTTCATATTGGAGATAAGGAGGTTGAGTATACAGAAATGGAGAAGAAAATTATGATGAGGAAGATGAAAGCTAGGAAGGAGAAAGAGATGTTGATGAAGGGTGCTGTTGAAGTTATTCATGAATCTACGGAGACACCGGCTATAGGTGTAAAAAAACCGGAGTTAGATACGGAACAGCTTAAGAACACTATTCTAAAAGCCAAGGCTTCTTCTGATAAACTTGTAGTTCAGAATTCTTCCGGTGAAGTGAGAACTGGATCGACGGATATGGACTATAAGGTTCGAGAAATCAGAGAAATGGCTAGGCGGGCACGGGAAATTGAAGGCGGGAATCGTTCTCTAGTTAGTAAGGATATGGAAATGGATGACAGTGTGATTGGAAAGTCATCTAATGAGAGTGATGTCATAAAAGAGAAGAGCAAACAAGATGACAATTTAAGTAACCATCAAAATGAAGTTGCAAGCAAAACAGCAGATAGTAATGGAATTCTGCACACAACTTCTGATGATATCACAGAGAACGTTGATATTTCAATTGAGCATGAGATAGTTCGTGATGATAGAGAAATTGGTAAAGAGGAAATCAAAATCAATGATGTTGCTATGACTCCGAAGGATAGAGAAGACAATAAATCCTTGCGTACTCCTATTAATGGCTCATTTATGACAAATAAAAGTTCCGTGAACAAGAAACCAAAGATCATACGGTCTGTTAAGGAAGCTAAGGATTATCTTTCAAAAAAACACGACAAAGAAAATCCTAATGCAAAATCTGGAATTGAACTTGGGAAAGAAAACATGGCTAATTCAAAGCCTTCCGAATTTGTTGTTTTTAACAACCAGAAGCAGAAAAATTTGGAGACGAATACAGTTGTGTCCAGAAGTGACACATTAAATGGATTGTCATATTCTAAGCCTGACAAAAATGCCAGTGAAGATTCTAATCAAAAGGAAAGGGAAAAGAGCCCGACAAAGAATGAGGGCTCGAAAGATTCTGGTACGGAACCTGGATTAGAAGACCTTCAAAAGTCCGAGACCGCTTTAGACCGTCAAGTTAATTGCATTGATTCCAAGGAAAGTCTGTCACAGGAGAAAAGCTTCGATGAAGTTGAGCCAACAATTAAACAAATCAGGAATGATGATACTTTAAATATGAAATCAGATCCTCTGCCTGACCTAAATCCTAGTGAAGATTCTGATCAGAAGGATAAGAAATTCGGCCCAACAAAGATTGGCGACATCAAAGACTCTGGTGTTGAACCTAGAGTGGCAAATCTTCAAAGTTCTGAGACCACTTCAGACCATGAAGTTAATGGTGATAGTAGAAAGAAAAGATTTTCTGGAAAGACAGAAAATTGGCTGGAGAAAAATTTCCATGAAGTTGAGCCTATAATTAAGAAAATTAGAGCTGGATTTCAAGATAACTATGCACTTGCAAAAGAGAGAGTTGATCAACCTTTAGATATACCAACTGAGATGGAATCAATTGGAGTTGGTGAAGATGGTGGAGAATTTGACTGGATGCAGGATGATCATCTTAGAGACATTGTCTTTCGAGTTCGTGATAATGAATTGTGTGGACGAGAACCATTTTATTTGATGAACGACGAAGATAAAGATGCTTTCTTCAGAGGTCTTGAGAAAAAAGTTGACATAGAAAACAAAAAACTTTCTCACCTCCATGAATGGCTCCATTCAAATATTGAAAATATTGATTACGGAGCAGGTAATTTGTCTGTTTCCAAAATTATATAATACACATAATGTGATCAACTTTTAATTTCGTGAAGCTACATTTTTTTTGTTGCTTCACGAAATTAAAAGCTTACTTTATAGATTGAAATCTTAAGATATACTACCTCTCTCCTTGATCATAAACTCTTTTAGCAATTTTCATAAATATTAAGAAAAATATGTATAGTATTAATGCGTTCATTTTGGATATGAATATGTTCAACTCTGATTTCTCTTATCTAGTAATTTTAGTTGTGGCTTATATTTATGAACAATATTTTCATCTACAGGATACTAATGTTTAAGTAGTATTAGTTTACATTTACTCTTGAATAATTTTAAACATTATGCTAACAGTTGTCCTTTATTCCTCTAGATGGCATTAGTATATATGATTCACCAGAGAAAATCATACCACGGTGGAAAGGACCCTCCGTGGAGAAAATTCCTGAGGCCCTAAATGAATTCCTAGATAAAAAAAGAAAGACAACTTCCACCAGAAATTTGAACCCAGTGAAGAAGGATGGGAAGGACTCTGCTAAAAAATCATCTGATTCATCTTCAAAAGTAAAGGTTGATGGTTCAATAGCGCAGATGAAGAAGTCAAAAAATCCAAAGACTGTTGTTGAAGGAAGTGATGGTTCTGTTAAAGCTGGGAAGAAATCAGGGAAGGAATATTGGCAGCACACAAAGAAATGGTCCCAGGAATTTTTGGATTGTTACAATGCTGAGACAGACCCAGAAGTTAAGTCCGTAATGAAGGATATCGGGAAGGATTTGGATCGCTGGATCACTGAAAAAGAAATAGAGGAAGCAGCTGATCTGATGAGCAAGTTACCGGAGAGGAATAGGAGTTTCGTGGAAAAGAAAATCAACAAGCTTAAAAGAGAGATGGAGTTGTTTGGACCGCAAGCAGTAGTTAGTAAATATCGTGAATATACAGACGACAAAGAAGAAGATTACTTATGGTGGTTAGATCTTCCATATGTTCTGGTATGTATGTTTTTCTTTTTTTAACTTAATTTCCACTATTTCACTAGCAAACGTGAAATTAAGGGTCGATTGACGTATTTGAACTTATATCTATTGACATAAGTATTCGTGAAGCTGTTTGGGATAGCTTATGACATGTCCATAAACTCTCAAGGATAGCTTAGGAAGACAGCTTATAGTTTTTTTGTGGTAGAAGAAACAGCTTATAGTTTATATGAAAACTGTTTTACACTTTGACTTTATGTTATCTTTTGTTATAGAAATTAGAAATAGTTTATACATAAGCACTTATATAATAAGTGTTTATGCGATAAACACTTAAAAAATTTGTTCATCAAAACAGGGCTACAAAGTATGAAATGTAAATGTTATGTCATTGAACGATAGTTTTGCTGAATCAAAGCCACTTGTCCTATCTGTACTTTTCAGATTTCCCTCTCCCACTAGTTTTGACTTATCCTTCTTTTTCTAACCATTGATGCTGAATCAATTTGTTTATTCTATCAGTGCATTGAGGTATATAAAGTTGACGACGGAGAAGAAAGAGTCGGATTTTATTCATTGGAGATGGCTCCAGATCTTGAATTGGAGCCTAAACCATATCACGTGATTGCTTTCCAAGATCCTGGTGACTGCAAAAATCTTTGTTACATAATGCAGGCTCATATGGATATGCTTGGAGGTGGCAATGCTTTCGTTGTTGCACGGCCTCCTAAGGTATCAAATTTTATGCTCTTGGAAGCGTTATTAGTTCCATAAATCAATTTAGGCTTAAAGGCTGTTTTAATCCTCCTACTTTGCTTCTTTTACGATTTTGGTTCCCCCGTTTTTAGATTCATAAATTTGGTCCCTTTCAATTTTCAAAGTGTCTGACATTTTCTCTATCTGTGTTTGATATTTGATGATTTTGCTAAGTTGCTTATGCGACAACTAAATTGATAACATAGAAATGAGTTATTAAGTGGAAATCCACATAGACGTTGTTTTATATCAAATTTAGTTGTTTTGTGATTTGCATTAATGTATATTTTAATGAAATGAAAATTAGTTGTATCGTAAGAATCCATCTAGATAAAACCATGTCACCAGCTGAGTTGCCTGCTACATCATATTTTTTGTTTCATAAAATGTTCTTATTCTTTTGTGTAATGTTTTTAATATTCTCTTAAACTTGCATTAAATGTGACAGGATGCTTTTCGAGATGCTAAAGAAAATGGTTTTGGTGTTACTGTCATCAAGAAAGGAGAACTTCAGCTTAATATAGACCAACCACTGGAAGAAGTGGAGGAAGAGATTACAGAGATTGGAAGCAAAATGTACCATGATAAGATAACAAAGGATCGATCCGTGGATATAAACTCGATAATGAAGGGTGTATTTGGTTTTAATGGTTCTGCCAAGAGGTAATTTTTCATTGAATTAGTAGTTTCATAATTTAGCTGTGGTATGAGTTACATAGAAGAAGATCAACTCAAGGCTTGTCTAATTTTCTTCAAATTTGTAAAAATAATAAATAAAGTGCAAACAAACAACACTTATATAATTATCAGTGAAGTACCGAAAAATAAAATAGTGAACATTCTCTGCTCTCAAAGAAAACTAGTATATTTGTCGGTTTATCATCGTTTAATTTTTTACAATGCTATTTAATGATTTCATTTTTTATGGTTTTAATATCAAGGTTTAAGCGGAAGTTGAAGTAATACGGAAGTAGATGATGGCTCAAACTATTTTCAAAGAATGAAACCGGTTGAAGAAGATGATGCAATTCTTGCATGGTAGCATAAGTCAAATTCTTTTGTAGTTTGTTTTCTTTACACAGATTACGGTTGTTTGTACATAGTTGAGAAAAATATAGTCAATTGTAATAGTCGCTTGTGTTAACTTGATAGTGAGAATTTCTCCACCAAGAATGGTGTTTAGTAGTAAGGCTTAGTTATGAAAATGAGTATTCCTTTCCTCTCATATTGGATGGCTCTAGAGTTGCTTCAATTGTTTATAGGAAAGTTTCTCTTTTCATTTCTTAATCCTTTTCCATTGGCTACTAAGATAGGAATCCAAATCTTTTCTATATGGAGAAGAAATGGAGGTGTATTTTTTTTTATCCGGCTCCAGTAAAATTTTATCCGGCTAAAGAAAATCTTTTGTGTAATGTTTTTAATATTCTCTTAAACTTGCATTAAAAGTAGATATGTTAAAGTACATCATAACCAATCATAATAAGTCTACTTAAGTAACAACCATTGATTTTTTCACTTTACATTTACACTCTAGAGGATCCAAATATGTAATTTTTAAGCTACTTGAGAAATTAAATGAGGCATTTTAAGGGTTGATATTTGATTCTTTTTAAATCAAAATAAAAAACCGAAACCAATTTCATAGTTTCAAAGAGAACTAAAGTGCATCCTCGTGAGCTTACCTCAGCTGGTAGAAACAATGTATAATATATGCAAGATGTGGGGTTTAAACCTTGGCTACCACAAAAAAGAAAGAAAAAAAAAACTAAAGTGCGTCTTCACCATTTTTTTGGGTTGCCTCCCCGCCCTTCTACATTGTCCATTGTATGACCACCAAAACGATAGTGTCATGGACCGATATTGTGTGGCCGCTCTGTAATTTTGTTGAGCTCGCCCCCATGAAGGACGTTTGCTCGTTTTCCTTCCACCTCCATTGTGTTTTGATCAACCATAATATGAGGTGATGATTCAAGATTATTTTGATCACAAAGTTCTTTGAGCTGACGCATTCGTATTCTTTTGAGATCAACATCAGCTTGCTTCTTCCCTCAAAAAAAAAAAAAAAACATCAGCTTGCTTCTGAAAATCATACATACTTCCAGACTTTGATATCAACCTCTTATCAAGCATTCTAGTTGCAACAGAGTTCATCATCACTAAAGAGATGTGGAAAAAGACGAATATGAAACTTTCAAATCTTTGGTTTTTTCCAAAATTGGCAATTAAGTATAAAATATGTTGCTTTCTATATTTAAATTGACACGAAATATTCTTTAGAAAATGTAAATATTTTAATAAACGTAAAAAAAGTTATATTAAATTTGTATTGCAAAAAATATAACTCCATAATTGTTTCTTTATATTTGACTAAAAAATCAAATCAATAGAGAGCATACGAAATTTCCTCAAAAAAAAAAAAAAGAGAAAGCATACGAAATATCTTCATTTGTTTAGCCAACAATATGCACGCACCAAACATTTTTTAACTTTAAAAATATGGATTTGTCATAATATTACCTATAGACATAGGTTACATTACAAGCAAGCAAAGTTCACTATATGCTATAGAGGTACTATTATTTTCTAACCATATATATGTGTAATGTATCTATCAATTTTGTTGATGGTTAATCTTTGTTGAGGAACTTGGCTAACCATCTTTAGTGGGATCTATTTTCCAACTAAAATTTATCAATAACACTCGAATTCGAGACTTTGCTTAAGCGATCCGAGTTGGCTTCAAATCAAGAAAGAAAAACTTTGCACTTTTGAAATTTAAATCTTAAACTATATAACTTCCGGTCAGCCTCCTTATGAGATTAGATTTAACACAATTAGTGCATGAACACAATAGTTGATATGGGTCGTTTGTTTCAAACTAAACGACCGAGATATCACACAGTGTGAAACTAATAAGATCTAGACTGTGTAGTTAGAGTTGTTGGATCACATGTGGATGATCGAGATTCACTATTGCAGAAAATTGTGTGAATTCACTGATAAGTGTCAAAAAGGAGTTAAATAGACTGTATATTTTAGGCACTTTGATTACTTGGTTTGCAAGTTATCCTGCGAAAAGCTCACAAATACTGAAGAATCACTCAATTATGCTTTTCACATCTA
>Ga0315914_1005646_pt1 | contig 18125 bp, 6 predicted proteins | sample MpolenodulesMG_FD_203920 | JGI IMG/M metagenome (GOLD analysis project Ga0315914, IMG submission 203920) | Medicago polymorpha root nodule microbial communities from Los Angeles, California, United States - elongated nodules | ecosystem: Host-associated > Plants > Roots > Nodule | place: USA...
CTTTTGGAAAGAACAAACTAGGGTTACCTTTCTATAGGTTTTGTTAAGTTTATTGGAGGTTTTGGTTCTTGTCCCCCTCCTTTGTTTCCTTTTCTCTTTTTAATACATTTTGGTAGCCTAGTTATTTGCTAGCTACCCTCCTTTTGCATAAAAAAAAAAAAAAATCTATATTATATATAAAGAAAATAGCATGTTTCAACTCATTTGGTCTGACTTTTCTCTTTTTAAAATCACCATCGACTTTCAATACAAATGGCTCATATAACAAATAGATAAAAAAATATTAAAATAAAAGTGTAGAAAACACGATATAAGTATATTTATGTCTATTTTTTTTCTTTATCTTTTAAAACGTGTAACTTGGGGTGGGAATAGACCAGACCGCCCGACAGAGGCCTATGGTCTGGCATATTTAGGTCCAGCCCGGCCTTACCTTTTTAGTAAAAGATCCAAACTTAGGTTTTTTAAAAAGCCTATTTACTTAAACAGGACAAGCTTGGGTATAAAAATAAATCTCTCAAGCCTAACAGACTGACCTATATAGATATAATTAAAAATTAACATTAATATTTTCAATACTTTTATGTTATTAATATTTTCAATAAAGATGAAATTTTACGTTGCCATAATAATACATTAATATTTACTATATTTAAAGAAAATACCTTATATTAGCATTTTTTAATATTAGTAAATTTTAAAAGAGAGTTGTATTGCGTAGAAATCCTATAATTTCTTTTATCCTCTCAGTTTCTTTTATCATATATTAACTCCTTTGATTATGACATAATCATTTGAACTATTATTTTTTGCAAAAATTTCATGTATACAGCATTCATGTCGTTTATTTGACGAAGATCATCTATAGAACTTAATAAAACTGGCCTACTTAAAAGATTTAAGTTTAAACCTTAATATAAAGTAGGCTTTTAAATAGGCTTTCGGGCTTGATAGACCTTTAAAAAGGTCAAACGCAGGCCTTAAAATTGGTCTATTATAGGCCAAAGGCCAGGCTCATGCCTACACTTTTTATAGTAGGTCATCCTCAAGCCTTATAAAGTCTGGCCCTGTAACAACCCGATTTTAGCTAGATTTATTTTAATTAATTTTTATATGTGTTTATATGTGCTTGTACATGATTAATTGCCTTTGTGTGTATTTTGGTTGGGATTATTAAAATTCCGTGTTAGAAGGGTATTTTAGTTATTTTGGACTTAGGGGTATTTTGGTCATTGTGTGAGCAAGGATAAATTAGTAATTCCACCGTATAGACTATTTAGTAGTGTTTTGGGTGGGAATAGTTATTTTCACTAAGTTACTAGTGGGTTGTGGTAATTAGTTAAGAGCCGATAACTATTCGTTATTTTTACCCGTTAAGTGAGTAGAAACTTTGTGAATTGGTTAATGAGTGTTTTGAGCCCATTAAGACATTTAAGGGTTGAGCCAAATAGTGAGGAGCCTATTTAAACTCTAGTCTTTGAGGAAATTATGTCACATAGAATCATTTGTTCATTTTCACAAAACTTTGGAGAGAGGTAGAGAGAGAAAGAGCTAGAGGAAGAGAAAAAGGGTCAGAAGAAGATCTAGAGAGAGAAAGCTTGGATTGGAGCTTTGAAGCAAAAGTGAGGCTAGGATTCTAATTCTTGAAGGTTTGGGGTAAGGGGGATAGTGTTCTATCATAATGTTTTAGTATAATCTCTTTTCTACTTAAAACTCATAAGTGCTTAATTGTGAAAAGTAATTATTGTGAATTTAATTGTTGAATTTCGTGCTCATGTTTTGATGTAATATTTGGGTATGTGATGATAATTAAGCTGTTGATGATGAAATTACATGCTTAAGATATACATACATGCATACTTTGTGTTTTGCTAAAAATTGGTGAACTATGATGTTGTTGTTGATGGATTATTGATAAATTCAGGTTTAATTGATGTTGTTGTTGTTATGAGATGTAGTTGTTGATGATTCATACTTTGGGTGTTCATAATTATGGATTTGTGGTGTGAATTGAGTTGTTGTTGAGGGTTTTTGTGAAAATAGGTTGAATTGGTGGATTATGTTGAAATGGTATTTGATTTCAAGTTTGATGTGTTTTTGGAAGCCTTTTTGTGTACATATACCTGTAAACAACCTTTGGGAACGAATTTGGACATTGGAGGATCAAAATTTGGGTTTTTGGGTGAAAAAGGGGTTGGAACCTGAGAAAAATTGTGCAGAGCTGATAACTGGTCGCTTAAGCGAGCTGTAAGCGAGCACTAAGCGAGCTCTAAGAGAGCTCTAAGCGAGCAGTCACTAGAAGTCCCTGGAGCTTGGTCGCTTAAGCGAGCAGTCCTTCACTTAAGCGAGCGAGCCCAGTTGCAGCACCATTTGTTCCGTGTTCTGGGAATTCGGGGGCCGATCCGAGCTTTCTAAACTGCTTATTTCAACATGTTTGATCACTGTTTTTACTCTGTAACCTACTGGAACATCATATGTATTGAATTTGACTTGATTTTGTGAATTAAACTAAACTTTTGAAAAATGTCTAAGAATGTCGATTTTTCCGAAACTCGTTTTTCTCAAGGAAAAGGGGGTAGGATTAAGGTTGTATACTGATTATATGATTTCTAAAAATGGTTATGATTGGTTTCAATGAGTTTTAATTTGTTATTCTTTTAAAATGACATTCTTTTGAAAAAATGATATAGAGAGACGAACTTTGTGATTTTTATGATTTCGTCGTATTTGGTCGGTGAAACGCACATGTATACTCAACTGCACTTATATCTGATCTAAGTGTATACATAGTTGAGGCATTAGAACTTGTGTGCTTAGTTTTGATTCAATTTCCACAACTGATTTAAGTTGTAAAACGATAGACGAACTTTGTCGAAAATGACCTTTAAGATCGAATATCTTGTGAATCTTTTGTGAATTGTTTGATATGATTATATGAAGATATTTGAATGATTGATAGGTGTGGAACATGATGTTTATCATAGTAAGGTGGATTTTCTCTTTTACTTGGATTGTGAGAAATTGTAGGAAGTTGTTGATTTGTGGTGATGTTGTTGTTATTGATGTGAATATGCTAAATGTCGATTGTTGATGGTGAATTTATACATTCTTAATGTTGATAATTGGATATAGTGATTGCATGTATTGAATTATGTTGTCGAATTCTTATATGCAATTTGATGATGATAATTGTGATGCTTGCATATATGAAAGATGTTTGTTTTTTGTGATGATTATTTGATGAATGATTGGTGACAAACATGTTTATGTTTTGTTGTTTGTTGAACATGTTAAATGTTGATTGTTGGTGGTGAATCCATACATGCTAATTTTGATGGTGATATTGTTGGTGAATGCATGTATGCAAAATATAGGTGATATAGGATATTATATCCAATGATGTTGGTGAATGTGTTATTGAATATATGTTTTGGTGTTGAGTCATATTTTCATGCATACATGGTTGATGATGTTTTTGTTGCATCATGAGTTGACGACATTGTCGTAATTGATGGATTTTATATCCGGGTTGATGATGTGTTTGTTGCATCATGAGTTGACGATATTGTCGTAGTTGATGGTACCGTATGCATTTAGAAGTCATGTCTAGGTGCATAACATGTTTTGGCATGAGTCATAACTGCTTATGTGTTTGATGGATGTTGTGAATGGTGAATTATGTGATTTAGTTGAATATGTGCATAAATGTTTATGTGCATTGGTGAACTTGGTGAATTGTGTACTTGTTGAAATGTTGATTTGTGGTTGTTAAGTTAATTGTGCTAAATGTGGAATAAGTTGAGTAATTCTTGCACTTATTGATGTTTTTAAGTGATGAATCTTGACGATGAGTTAAGGTTTGAATATGCTTGATGTGTTATGATAGAAGTATGATAACGTGACTAATGTTGAACTGGGGTGATATATGTGTGATGGTAGTTTTATAGGAATGTTAAGTATGTATATGTGTTATGCATGAATCCTTGAATGCTTATGCTTGTTTATGTTTGATTGTGATTGATGTGAAGCTAATCCCCAGTGGTATGTGGTGGACCGCCTACCTATTTGTATGAATGGGTAGATGGCGTGCATGTTTGATCTTTTAGATTGCTTGGTGAGTTGCTTGAGGATAGCGGGAGCTTCCTCGTTTATCTGTCTTTGGAGTCTTAGTTTAGGGCTCTGATTTAGGGTGTCGGTCTTTACGCTTATTTTTTATGTTGACCGTGTTGTTGAGATTTTACTCATTTGTTGAGATTGAAGATTTTATTTGATGATGCACTTTTTATATTTATACTATGGCTACTTGGTGATGTATGCTATTTATCCGCTGCGAAGTTTTTGAGAAACTTTACTATGCATGTTTGGAGATTTTTGGAGAACGTATTGTCTATTTCTTGAATAATTGTATTATTCGCGTGTTTTATCGCTTTAATAGAAGTAGGGCGTTATAGGCCCCGTCTAGCCTATTTTCATCCCTACGTGTAACAAACTAGATGAGTATAGATATACTTAATTTTTCATTATTTAAATTATACCCTGGAATAATTTTTATATAATAAAGATTATTGTTTTTTTTTAAAGAATAATAAAGATTGTTGTTGGTGTCATTAAAAAAAAATTGTCCTTCTGAGCTTAACTCAGTTGCTAGGGACAATGTATAATATATGCAAGGTCCGGGGTTCAAACCTCGGCCATCACAAAAAAAATAAAAAAGATTATATTTTTTTTGTTATATTGTTGGTGACATTGAAATAGATAATCATGATTAGTTTGATTTGTTATAATTTTAATGCTTATTTGATCCATTGGTCCCTCAAATAATTTCAAGTTTTTATTTTGGTCCCATAATTAATAAAATGTACCTTTAAGTTCCTCACTTTTTCCTCCGTTTGCCAAATAAATCTCATCTGTCAAAAAAATTGGTTTCCCGTTATTTTGAGCCACGTGGCGAATCCTACGTGGCTAGTATAAAAGCTTGTCTTACCGTTTAGAGAGAGAATTATAAGCATTTTTCAGAAATAGAAAGAGAAAGTGAGGGAGAGGAAGTCCAAGATTTTAGAAGAAGATGATTTTGGAGGATCTCGAAGAAGGAGAAGATGTGGAGTTTAACGCGAATCCGGGCATGGCTGCCTCCGATGCTAACGACAAGGTTTGTTTTCTTCTTTATTCTCCATTTCGAAGTTAGGGTTTGATGCGAAACCGGTTTAGGGTTTTGTTTTTTCTTAATGGTTTCTAGATTAGGGTTACGGTTTTGATTAAAAACCCTTTTTTAAACGAAATCATCATTTATTGTTTGAAATTTCTTATCTCGTTTTTCATATTCATGTTAGGGTCGACTGTTTATATGTTAAGTTCCACGCAATAGCTTATGTTGGTCTGTTGTTTCGATTTTTAACAGTTAGAAGGTAGGTTTGTGCTTGTACTTCACAATGGGGTGTTTGATGATTTTCACCATGCTGGATATAATAGGGTTGAAACTGTACTAGAGTGTGAACCAGATTATTAGAGTTACTTCTCCATGTTATCAACTCTAAAACGTCTAGGTTACCCAATGATTAGGACACTTTGGTACCATGACCCAAATTTAGTGGATGACCTTGTTTGATTAAGGAATGACAATAGTTGTAGGAGGATGATGCATATAGGAGAGATGTATGAGATGGTACATCTTTATGTAGAACATACAATAGGGGAGCAACCACAAATGGGAGAACTGAACCCTTTGATAGAGTATCCTATTCAATATCTTGTACACAATGAGGGAGAAAATGTTAGAGTTCATGTGGAAGAAATAGTTTAGGAAAATGATGGAAATATTGTGGAGATGGAAAATGAGGGAAATGTTGGAAATGCGGGTTTTGAGAATACATAAGGAGTATATGTGGTGGAGGATGAGGTGGATTGTGGGGTTAATTTTGAAAAAGAAGTAGTGACTGATGAGGGGCCCACTGTTGTGGTGGATGAGAGAGAGAGAGAGAGAGAGAGAGAGAGAGAGAGAGAGAGAGAGAGAGAGAGAGAGAGAGAGAGAGAGAGAATGTGGGTACTACTGTGCTGGAAGAAAGTGATAATGTGGGTCTCACTGTGGTAGAGGAAAGTGATAATGTAGGGCCCACTATTGAGTATGAGGGAATAAATAATGGCCCCACTAATTTAAATATGGGAAGTAATGAAAGTGGGCCTAAGTGTGAATAAATAATCCAAATTATGGTTTTTTTATTTTATTTTATGTAATGCCTAAGTGCAAGCTGCAATTTGCAAATTCTGGTTTTTATGATCTAATGCGTAAGTGCAAGCTACATATTACCTTTACTGGTTATGTAATATTCTAAGTACAATATCATAGTTAATGTGCAATGTCTATGATTATGTTTATGTACAATTACAACTACTTCTTATGCTTACTTATGTGAATATATACTTTTGCATATATAAAGAATCTGCATATGCATAAAATTGATTATATACATAATTTTAATTTGTTACAGAGGCATTCATACAAACCACATTTCATACAATTTTTTTCATATCAAAATAGGCATTCATTCATTTTTGCAGAGAAAAGACATAAACATTCATTCATTCAAAATAGCCATTACAAATTCATTCATATCAAAATAGCAATTACAACCATCAATTCATTCATTATACAACATCTACTTTATTAAAATCAAACTATTTTAAATACATGTGACTCCATGACCCACTAATTTTGCAGAGCAGTACTGTCCCTAACACAAGGCAAACATCAAAACATGCTAATCCAAAAATCAATGAGTTCTTTAACCATGACCTTGTTTTCTCCAATTCATGCTTCAACTTAGCATTTTTCTTCTGCAGCTTTGAAATCAACAAACCCCTCTCATCAGTAAGCCCTTCATTCAATAACTTAAAAAAACTACAACCTTTATCAAAGTGATTCTTGTAGTTTTTGCATCCCCAAAATCTTTTCCCACAGTTTGGATTCGTGTTATCAGTGACAGTACGAATCACTGTTTCTTCACCACACCTAAATTCAGTCATTGATCTTCTTCTCATACTCGAAACCACAGACCCAATGGATTGACCCATTTGCTTTGACATGTCAGAGATTTGAATTCGAACAGATTCGAATTTTGTAGGAAATGGAAGGTTTTTGCAGAAATTCGAATCTAGGAAGATGAAAAAGAATGAATACGAAAATAGGGTTTGGGATTCGAAGGAATGGAAGAGGATATGAGAAGTGATTTTGAAGAGAGTGAAGAAGATGAGGAAGTGAGAGGAACCCTAATTCTGGGATTGAAATATTTTTTTGTTGTTTTTATACTAGCCACGTGGTCTCAAACTAACGGGAAAGCAATTTTTTAGACGAATGAGATTTATTTGGCAAACGGAGGAAAAAGCGAGGGACCTAAAGGTACGTTTTATTAATTGTGGGACCAAAATGAAAACTTGAAATTATTTGAGGGACCATTGGATCAAATGAGCCTAGTTTTAAAGCAACAAACATTTTTATCTATAGTTTTAATCAAAATCAAAATTTCATATAATGAAAAAACACCATTCATAATTTTCGAACGTTAACGCAATAAAAAAGATGGAAACCGGACACGTGAGTGTCCTTCTTTTTGATGCTGATTATAAATAAAATAAAAAGGAGAACAAATTGAATACAATTTTCATTTAGTTTTACTTTGAAAAAGATGATTTTTTTTAACAACATAATAATAGTATAAAATACCAAAATAACAAAATAGCATTTTGTCAAACATTGTATAAAACAAAAAAATTGATCAACATCATCAAAATTTGTCATATACTATTATTCTTTATGTTGTGTTTGTTTGTATTGTATTGGAATATGCTACAAAATTGAAGAGGTATATGTAACAGATACGTACTAGATGCATGTACTTTGAGAATGCATGTAGGTATGTACTCTAGAAGTATCAATATTATTTTTTATTTTATATTTTAAAATATTTTATCAAATACTCTTTGGATACTCGTGGATAATAGATACATATTTAAACTGAGTCAAGATCCTCTCCATTTATAAATCTTCATTTCTTTCATTTGGAGAGATAAAGGCACTCATTACCTTATTTTTGTATATATATCTCTCTAAATGGCGTACTGCATCTATTTTGAGAAATGGGGAGGATCTTATCCCATCTAAACTACGTATCTAGGATATTGATCTGTCTGAGAACAAAACTTAGGATGACGCGGTCTCGTCGCTTGTGCTAGTGACAATCTGGTATAGTTGAAGCTCCAGTGCGGCGGAGTCTGTCCTTCGACGATGGGGGAAGAAACCTGCAAAACAGGTAACTGCTACGACGCTCAAGTTGGTATCTTAATGAGCCGGAGAAAGTGTCAAAAAGTGTGTAAATGTGATTGCACATAGGCATAGCAATGATGCCGCAATGACATAGACGAGTAGCGTCATAATTGCTTCTGGAAAATGCAGCGTAGAGCGCTAAAAACACCTGGAGATGAATTGGACGGTCATTATCGTCTTAGAGTGGTGTTCTTTTGCAGTAATTGTATCCATAGGGATTGTCGTTTCGTCCAAATAATTTGCATTACTTATTTTTATAAGTTGACGATATAATAAAAGATAAGGGTTAGAGAGTTGCAATTTTTATATGTTTGCAATAGAGGAAGTTTACCTGTTTTTGGTTACAGAAAAGTAAGCAGCAGTTAGGATCGAATCCCCCTATTTATATTGTTGGATATTAAATAATAGTCATGTCGCGTTTTTTTATCTTAGGTAGACTATACAAATGATGAGGCCGTTGCGACGTGACTAACCTAGAAGGTTGGAAACTGAACCTGCTAATCACACGGCGATCCTTATGTGCGGGGTTTATAAATCTCGGTTAACTAGGTTTATCCCTCCTAAGTCTGGTTGCACCTGCTGATCACACGGTGATCCTTATGTGTGGGGTCTTACCGTCACTAAGGTTATTGAAAGCGCATAGACTTAAATTGGATTTCCAAGATTTCCCAAGGCAATGAAGGCCAAGGTTCCTATAGGTCTGTCCATCTATGAATCTTAGGACACTCATAGCACACTCTCTATCTCACTTAGTAGTTCTACATACAGGCAGCCCTATCTCGTGTACCTTACCAAGGGTTAAATAGAATGGTTCTATTAGGTTTATTCCCCGAAGTCGCTTGTTTCCTTAATTACTAACTAGTTACCTCCTAGGTTCAGCAGATTTTACTCAGTATTAGTAATGCCACCTCCTAAGTACCGACTACTAGGGACAACTCGCTTTCGGTATCTTTCGCTAGTAACTAACTAATTACTTCCTAGACAGGTAGTTATCAGTATAATGCTATAAATATCAAGACGTTAGCAGAAAGATAGTAATAACAATATTAGGCCCTCTCACAACCTAAGTACCTAATCTAGGGTTACGTTTCTTTGAAATAAATAATTCCTAAATAAAACTTAATAGCGAACAAAAGATAAATAAAATAAAAACGACATTAAATTAAATAAATATCCAACAAAGATAAACAGAGGTTCATCTTAGAACTCTAACCTAACAAGAATTAGTTACACATGGTAACTAAAAACAAATTACTAAAGATGAAAACATACCCTAGAAAATCAAGGAGAAGATAGAAACTCTTGTGAAGCTCCAAAGTTGTCTTCCTCTTGAGCTTCCACAGTTCTGAACGAGAAATTCTAGATGAGGAAGGCTAGTATTTATAGTGAGAGTTTCTAACTGGATTTGGGCTAAAAACACAGGCTTTACCCACAAAAACACATAAAATTACGCATGCGCTCCTCGCATTTCAGATGCTCGGGGCGCATGAAGCACAACTTGGAATATGCCCAAGGCGCATGGTTATGCTTCCCGGGCCAAGTTTCTCCGATTTTCGTCGTTTTTAGGTCTTCGTCTTCAAATAACTTACCTTGGTACTTGGGAACATAATCCTCTCACTCTAAAGTCTCCTGAGGCCTCTTGAATCTTCATTCTTGGTCTTCCCAAAGTCTTCACAAATCTTTGGATGTTCTTGATTTGCCGATATGCATGATTTCTTGGTGAATTACTTCAAAACCCCTCTAAAATTGCTATGGTTTGGGAAAATTAGAATTACAGACTCAAATATAGAAAACATTACAAAATTCTCGAAATCATAGGCAATCGTGTTAATACTCCTCCTTTTTGCTGCTAAAACCTACGGAAATTGACTGAAAAACATGCTAAGAATAACATAAGATAAACTTTCGTCATTAATGCGCATGTGTGACCTTCCTTAGGCACCGTTAAGGCGGTGTAGCTGGTTCATGGGCCTAATGGATGGGCCGAAGTCCTGTACACACACACACACACACACACATATATATATAAAGTAAGGTTTTTTATGCCACATGTTGCTTCCACGTTTATTATCAATATTTTTTTTAAACTAATATTTTATTTGGCATAAATATCTCAACAAACTTCATATGTTACTTTGATCTTATCAACTAAATCTTTTATTTAAATACTTAAGTAACATAAGTATCTCAACGAACTACACATTATGTTTGATAATTTTCTAATCATCAACAGTATTAATCAATAGTCTATCTTTTCCTACTTAATGACCATCAAAAACACCGTTTAATATCATCTTAATCAATAGACACATATTTTTTCCCTTTTCTGTCTTTTGTAACAAAAAATTCGTTTTATATAATTGTATTCAAGAACATAATTTTTTTTAAATGATTTTATTATGATAAACAACCACAAAATAGGTTCAGATTTTTTTTTATATAGTGTCTAAAAAAAATCTCTAAATTATTGAATGTCAAAGTCTTTTTTATTCTTATGTGTAACAAACAGACTCTATGGGGGCGTTTTTATAACTTAAAAAAAATCACTATAAAGAGCATTATATTTATTTGTTATAGTTTTTTTTTTAAACTAGGATCTACAAAAAAAAAAATCTAAAAACAGTTTCAAATGAAAACATATTAAGAGTAGCGAAAGATGAAGGTAATGTTGTAACAAAAGTCCATTTTATATAGTTGTATCCAAAAAAAATAATTGTTTTTTTTCAAAGAAGTGATTGTTTTTACGATATTTTACCACTTATAATCTTTTTCCATGGAAACTAACCAATTATATTATTTTCTCTCTTTTTTATGTGTTTTATTCATGCCGTAATATTTTTACTATTTCTTCTATAAAAATTATTATTCATTTATCTTGCCATCTTTTTTTCCCACACTCTTCATCATTTTATTTATTAGTTTTTTTTTCATCTCATTATTCTTTATTTATGTTTGAGAATTTCTTTTTTCTACTGAGAATAAAGAGTGAAAGGTACTCATTTATTTTTTAGTACGTTTTGATTTTATTTTACTATGCTTTGTGGCATGTAAGAAAAAAGAGTTGATTTTGAACATTTCATTTGTGAAGCAACAAAAAAGCTAAATTTATCAATATTTCTTTCATTTGTTCTTCTTAGATATTTATTTTCTTATATATTAACAAAAATTTGTTGCAACTATTTTGAATGTCAAATAAACATTTATCAATTTTGAATCAATTATTGTAATGTTTGTATTACTATTTCGACTCAAACAATACTTTTTTTTCTCTGTATACTTTGAGATTATTTCTTTTTAATAGAAGTGTTACTTTATTATTATTATTATTATTATTATTATTATTATTATTATTATTATTATTATTATTAATATTATTAATATTATTTTATTGTTACTATTATTGTTCTTGTTAATATACTATTATCAGAGATTATAATGGATGTGCACGGTTATACGTAGTAGTTAACACTCTCTATTTGATAAAAATGATGTTTATATCGTTCACACATTTGTGTGAATATTCGCTAGACAAATATTAGTGGATATTAAGGTATTTACAAACATTGCAAAAATCAATGTGTAAAATGAGTTTTTTATACAAAAAAAAGCATTATTACAAAATAATTGTAATTATGTAGAATTTATTCCTTAAATTTTATTATTAACAATTGTGGCAAAATGAACATTTTACAATTGTTTCATGTGAAATTTGAACAACGTCTCTTGAAGTTACAAAGTCAAGTTATTACCACTAAGCTGACACCTTAGGCTTATTCCTTCTATTTTGAATTTTGATAAGACAAAAATATTCACACACTTTCACTTTGACAACAAATGACTAATTAAACAAAAATCATCAATTAGGAAATCTAATTATATTTTATTTCATGAGGAGAATATTTTTATTTAAGTCATAGGACAATTGAATAATTTTACTAACGGGTACGGATTTCAATGAGTCTAGATACTTAAAAAATGTTTATTTTATTTTATATATGTTTTAATTTTACTAAATTCCATCATTTTTTCCTTAAAAAAGAAAAACTAAATCTAGTTAATTTCATCCACATGTGCATCTATTAATCTATGAGTATTTAAAATATAGTTTATTTTGTTATATTCGTGTGTACCTATTAAGATATTCGTCCCACACCAGTCCTTGATAAATACAATAGTATATAAATAAAGTAAAGTTTTATATGTCACACTTCCATGTTTATTCTTAATATTTTAATTTTTTTTATTCGTTTTTAAAACGGAATTATCTATTTAGCATAAATATCCGGACAAACTACATATATTACTTTAATTTTATCCAAAAAATATTATTTAAACTTTTATTTTATTTTTGACAAAAACTTTTAATTAATTTCTAATATTTTACATAGCATAAATATCTCAACAAACAACTATAAAATCTTATCTTCAAAATCCTAATTTTTATAAAGCCTTTAATTAATTATTATTTTATCTTTTAGCAATGCATTTGATTCAGACCTCAACTATGAGTAAAAGGTTTTTCTACAAATCACTTAATCACAAATTTAAGCATATACGAATACCTTCCTTTTAATCTAACCTTTGTCATTCTTCGGATTTAGTAAACATCACTATTTATTTTTATTTTTAATTTTACATATACTTTTATGTTTATATAATATATCAATATCAATCACTTCCATGAGTTGTTATTTTTTTTTTCCAAGACATGTTTTTCAAAGTCATCCTAGAAAAGCTTCTAACAACTGAATTCATATATAATTTTTCAAGTTACTCCATTACGATGTGAAAACTATATTAGTTCATTTATTTTGAATGTTTTTCGTTGATAATCGTTAATTTATATCGACTTATTAATAAGATCATAATGATATTTTTTTTTATAAAATGAAAAATGAAATCAAGATATTTATACACAAACTTAGAATAGCATACTTCAATTTTGATTCTTAAGGAACCAAGTAATAAATTTCATGTGTTTTATTTTCTGATAATTATAACTACAGATTTTGATTCCAGTGATTACATAACAATCAACAACAAACAAAAAGTGTGAGATTCGAGATTAGGATCATTAAGATGTGAAGAATGTCGAACTTCAAACATCAGGATCAAACTGATTTCATCGATACGCTTTTCATGCATGAAAGAGTATGCATTAATTTCTTTTCCTTAATAAGTTGTACTAATTAACATTATTTTGCACTGATAAACGAACAACAACATGTTCACCTATCCGCTTTTCTTTTACACTTAATCATATAAAGAGAATACATTTTTTTTGACAAATAAGATTAGAATTAGGATTGTTTATAGTGTCTAATATTGTTCTTATTATTATGGATTTTTTTCCTATTGTGTTTTGGATTGTTGCTATTCTTTTGAATTTAACTAATTTTTTAATAAATGATTCAAATAATATAATATTATAAAAATGAATAAATAGTTTACATAAAGGGGTAAAATCGGAAAGGAAAAACTCATCCCAAAATGACGTATTCTCTTTATTTTGTTATAAATTCTTTAAAATTATTTTTCTCTAATAATCTTTAGGATTCTTATTTTCTGTTTTATTATCATTTTCAAACCATTTGAATTTATAATTATTCTAATATGTTTGTTAACTTTGTTGTCTATGATATTCTTGGGAGCAAAATTCAATGCAACAACAAAGTTACAAAATACCAATCTATGTATATTGAATGAGTGTGTTACGAGATAACAAATATCCCAATTGCCAAGAACAATTATAAATTTTTCGACTAGGGACGAATTAATAATGAATTTTCAAAGCGCCAAAAACTAAACAAACAAAACGGAAATCTCGATCTAGAAATTGAATTTTCAGATGATTGTCTGCAGAGAAATCTATTAAATTACATAAAAAGGATATGCATAGTTTTATAGTATTTTGAAGACGATTCGATTTATTTTTATTTTCAACCAAAACGTGTAAAATTGCATTTTTGTTCCGAGTAAGAGTATAATCATGGGTCAAATTTCGTTCGCTAATTTTGTAGGCATGGTTATAACATCATAAGAACCTTCCCCATGAATTTTTGGAGTTTTTAAACGAGACACAAATTAATTATGAATTGTTTAAAAATTCATAATTAATTTTTCCTTTGTCGGAAAAATATAATTTTTTGTGTAAAGTCATATCTTAACGTCCCAAACATGCCTGGAAAAAAATCAAGAAAAAACTCAATCTCTATATACCTTTTTTGGACTACATGTATATTAGAAGATAAAAAAATAAGAAGAATCTCATATTACAAGGTTAGAATGTGTTTTTTTTCTTTTATAGGGTCATTTTTCAGACATCATGTATATTACATTGTCAATATAAACAATTAACCCATTATATATTACGAAAAAGATCAATGTAGCTTTTTTACAAGTATTTTGCATGTATATCATTTTTATTATAAAATTTTGTTAACATAAGTTGTATCATAACTTGTATTTTGAAAATTTCACATATTTGAATACATTGTACCTGTGGAATTAAACCCTAGCCAATCCTGATTACATGTAAAAAAATAAGCTACCAAATCCATCTTCAATCTTGTTATTTGCTTACTAACCATACAATTCTAAGGTGATGTGTAAATATTCTAGGCCTAGGACTTGGCATTTTTTTTAGTGATGTCTATAGGTTATATAACAGTTTTGTGTGTGTATCATTTTATCTAGGTATCATCTCAATGCATAAGTATTTTGAAAATGGTTTATTGCATAAAACCATGATTTTCTCATATTTTAACTAGTTGATTCAAATATGACCAATTTAATATGTTTTTATTATGTTGATGTCTGATCCGAATCATGAATATATTCATTATTCATGTGATTTGAATTACACACCCAAAAATCTCATAATTCACTTTTAACGAATGATTCAAATAATGGGTTGCTTGAATCAAAATAGTGACATGTTTTTACACCATTTTCAGCATTCATTTAGGTTCAAACTCATTTATTATAAATTGAACACACCCTCATTATTTTCATTATTGAAACATTATTTTTCTCTCAACTCTCTCTCTCTCTCTCTCTCTCTCTCTCTCTCTCAAGCATTCTTAAGAAAAAACTTACTTTAGGATAGATTGAGTTTGATTACTAATAGAAGGGTGCTTTAGCATTTGAAATGAGTATGTTCATTCAAGGAATTAAAAACAGGCTTAAGGCTCGAAAGACAAAATAATTTTCCTCGAGGATATCAAGATTTTTCTTGAAGGTGCAAAGCTCAAGGAAATAGATGGAATTCATAGCAGCGACGAAATTCAGGTGTGGGTTGCTTAAGAGTTGCATGTTGTTGAAGACTTAGAAGCTTTGTGTGTTTAGAATTCTAGTGGATCAGAAATTTGGGAATCCGTGGATTGCCCACTTAACGCATATCCACATGGATATAGGGCAGCCACAATTATCATGTTTATCTAATGGGGCAGACATAGATGACATACTATTTGTACCCATAGATATCAATTTACATCCTTAAATAGAGGTAACAGTGGGTTGTTGTGAAGTAGAATAAAAATGCTTGAACTATTTTCTTTCCCTTCTCCTTTAATGTTTAGTATTTATTTTAATTTACTTCAAAATAATTTTCAACATAAACTTTGTTTGAAAGAATAAAACAAAAGATTAACCAATATAGTCATAATTTTTTTTAAATGATCAACACAATTCAACCCTTTTTTTTATTCTAGCATCTTCAACTTTGGGAAATACAACATTCTCATTAGCCATCGATAAAACACAACATTCTCATTCGTACATCACATTATTATAACAATGATTCAATCTAGTTCTCACTCCTACCTTAGTTTACTAACGAAATCTACTTAGAAAATAGGGTTTTGGTCTTCAAATGGTGAAATCTAAAAGATCAATGATTAGAATATATATATATATATATATATATATATATATAAGATACAACAATAAACAATATCCTAAAGAATCAATCACGAATGTAGGATGACTGAGACTTATCAATTGGCAGGAATTGCATAAAGAGAAATTGTTACTATTGAAGTTACTTCCTTAAGCTGTGAAATAATGAGATTTGTCAAGTGTGGAAGGAAATATGAAGATTTTAGATGAATTAGAGAAAAAGCTCTAGGAGGCTAGGTTGTTTTATCTCCTAAAGTTATGGCATTAAATAATAACACATATTCTAACGTCATCTTATTGTGATTTAATCAGGTCACAATGCGATTTGAGCCATTGAAAATGAATTATAAGTACATCACTATGAGAGTAAATGACCTTGCATTGTGAAGTTAGACATAAATATTTGATTTCAACTTAACTAGCTCACCATGCAAGATATTTAGGTTTGTGAAAAATGGGGGTTTCCACATTCAAAATAGATTCTAAATGTAATATCCCGCCTACTAGTTCAAGATATTTTATCTGTTAACTCGTCTTGTGCGCGTATTAGACTGAGGGGCATTGTCGTAATTGCGCTTAGGGGATATATAAATAGTTTGGATCCAAAAGCAATTCATTTTTCTTTGCTCCTTCTCTCTCTAAGACACTAGGACAGATTCTGTCCTCCCTCTCCCTCTCCTAAACTCTGCTTACTCTCCCTCTCATTCATCCAATCCTTCCAACCTCATTGCTTGAGGAATCATGCTGCATGTTAGAGGTTTTGGTTAAGCAAGTGGATCTCAAGCCAAACTCATTCAAGCTCCTTCCTTCTCATCCTTGTAGAGTTGAATCAGAGCTGTTGGTTGTGTGTGTCTGTGCATGTCCTTTAGTACCTGCAGGTGAGTTCTATAGATAGCAATCTTCCTTGGGTTATTGTGTTATACATTGTGAGGATGATTGAAAGTTAGCTTTTGTAGAAAATATGAGATTAGTCCCCCTTGCCATTGATTTGTTGAAACTGTGTGAATTGTTACCATGCATTGGTTTGAAACTGTTTTTCAGGTACCCTAGACGTATTGGGGTTGTTAGAACTTGGTATTTGAGGTTTTTATGTTGAAAATACGATTTCTGCACTTCTGGGACGATGAATGCTCGCTTAAGCGTGCAAAATGTCGAGAGGACAGCTCTGTTCGCTCACGTGTACGCTTAAGCGAACTGGCAAGCGTACTGCACGCTTAGACGGTCGCTTAAGCGACCAGCCCTTTTGACAGCACCCTTTGAAAATTTTCATGTGGTCCAAAATGCCGCCCGGGGCCATTCCTCGCGCACTTATGCAACTTAACCAAACCCTCAAATATCAGGAACCTAATATACATCACACGTCGAGGTCTTACACATAGAAAGCATGAGTAACATAAGCGTTTCTCCAATGGTAAGTGGTACATGAGAGCACAACACTTTTCGTGTTTAGGTCCGGGTAGGACACAGGTCTAAGGATGGGAGAACTATAGAGCCTCGGCGTAGATCGTCGAGTACTAGCATTAGCTTCTATGTAAACATAGGCTCAGTTAGCGTATCAGATGTTCTTATGACAGTAAGCATATCAGCTATATGCATTTTATTATATACAGGTAATTATAATCAATTATGTTGTGGCTTCAGATAAGCTTCAGCTATGTCTGGAAAGGGTCAGCCCTCAGATAGGGAACCTTCACAACCAGGGAGTCCGGCTCTAGCCCTCAGATAGGGAATTTAGCCGGTCAGCAGTGGAATGTGGCTGGGGTTACTCCACCTGGTGCATTCCGTAAAATGAACTCAGATGTTAATGTTTGTTCAACGCTAACCGCTAACATAATAATTATGAATATGATTAGTATACAGCTAGACAGATACAGATTATACAGATTCATGTACGTAGAGCGATACATGA
>Ga0315914_1005647_pt1 | contig 18125 bp, 14 predicted proteins | sample MpolenodulesMG_FD_203920 | JGI IMG/M metagenome (GOLD analysis project Ga0315914, IMG submission 203920) | Medicago polymorpha root nodule microbial communities from Los Angeles, California, United States - elongated nodules | ecosystem: Host-associated > Plants > Roots > Nodule | place: USA...
TTGATTATGGATCCTGTACACTTGAACAAATTGTTTAGCATATCCAATTGATGATTTTTAATACCTTGTTATTATCAAAACTCAATAGGTGATTTTGTGAAACACCCTTTGTTCCAACAGTTTAAACTTAGGTTTGATTTGAAATTGTTGTTGTGTGAAACGTATAGGATTAATTTTTCTATTTAAAGATTAATAACTTATTCAATTAAGAGTTACTCAATTAATTCATATCGAATAATCATGTTAATTCTCATTTCTTTAATCATTGTCTTTGTCTTAATCACTATATTCAAATTTTAGCTTGCACTCTTCAAAAATCCAATATACTCCCTCCGTTCTCGATTAACTGGACCATTTGCTCATTTCATACATATTAAAAAAAATGTATAAATGAATGAAAGGGAAAAATTGTTTTAAGTGTTTTTGTTAAATATTGATACATTCTCCACTATCATAAATGCAAAGTGGAATATATTGAATTGGGTGTGATGGAAGTAGTATTAATTAGAGTTATAAAAGAAAAAAGTAAGTAATATTGTATTGAAAAGTGAAATGACTCGCTTATTTTGACACTTTTTTTTTTTTGCGAAATGCCTCAGTTAGTATGGGATGAAGGGAGTATGTAATTAATCATACATAAACTATTTTTGAGAAACCATGTTTCCGCGCGAAAAGTTTTTTAAGGGACCTTTTCAAGGGTGCAGTCAGAAAATTGACTTTTTTGAAAATGTTATTTTGTTTATCCAATAGTATAACTGCTGATATCATGTCAGCTAATGTCCAGCTAGTGGACCACTCTAAAACTAAATTTTACCTTATTACAAATCAATCCTCAGGCAAAATATTGAGGGGAATTTCAATCTTAGTGCACAAATGAAAATCTAGGTTTAATTTTGATTTAATCAGAGATACAATCGCAAGTAGAGATATAATGACACACCTTATGGGCAAATGTGCAATACATCTTATAATCTGACATGACATGGATTAAATACACAAATACTCAATGATTGACCATTTAACTTCACCAAAAAAATCATTCTCACGACTTCACCATAAAATTTTCCTCTTTTCAAATCCCCCTCATAGATCCTTGCATCTAGTCATGCAAACCAACACTTTCTTGAGAGGTTAGACTGGAGAAGCATTGAAGATACTCAACAGGAGAGGCTTAGAGAGTACTTTGTTTGGAGAGGCTGGTTAAGAATACTCACGCTCATAGAATACTTGTTTGGAGAGGCTGTCTAGGAAATAGGAAAACACAACATGGAGAGGCAAAGATGAATACTCAAGCTGCATGGAGAGGTAGACGCAAGAATACTCATTAGTGGATTAAGTCCTTTTCATGGAGAAAGAAAAAGAACTCTTTTAGGGGTAGACAAAAGTAGTCATCGATTGGATCGTGAACCGGTATAAACATAATGTGTGATTATCTCTTCCCTAACTCTCTTTATTTACTTTTCACAAGTTCTTTATGGTTTAACTTCACCTTTAATTTTCACCTTTCAAATCAATAAATTTAGCCACTGCATATTGGTTAAAATGACAAGGAGTTTCATTATCTTAAGTGAAATCTTGGGTTATAATTTTGGGAATGGAAAGAATAGTAAAGGTCTGATAGAACCCAATTGAGGAATGAAAGTCCAAATGGTCAAATTACATATCAATGATGATGTGGCAGAGTGGAATACGAAAGTAACGAAGCTGATGGATGAATAACATATCCTAACCAATTCATTAGGCATCGACAACCTTCCTTTGCTACCCAAACTCTCTAACTTTATCCCATTATAAAATACCGAAAAAATGAGAAAAAGTTAAATTGAATATAATTCTGCTTGAGATAACAAAACAGAGGAAAAGGTGAATGAAGTTATATAATAAGAGAGTCACAGATACATCAAACAGATTCCAAAATCGGTTGAAAGCCACATGACACAAAATTGTGAGTAAAAGACATATAACATGAGAGCCGGTTTCACAGACGGCAAGAAGCAACCATTTCTTAGCCGGCTATATGTAATGAAATTGCCAGCACAATCTTTTCTAACCTCATCCTTTATCCTATCCCTTTAAATTACCCTCTTTATCCTATCTCCTTAAGTTCTTTATTATTCTTTTTGCACCATTTGTTGTTTTCCATGGCGAAATTGTCACAACAGCAAACTCAGAAAAACAATGCAAGAAATAACAATAACCTTAAAGCAACAAGTACGGTCAACAACAAAGTGAAAAGAACAAGGAGAAGTGTCCCAAGAGATTCTCCAATTCAACGTAGCTCAATATATAGAGGAGTCACTAGGTTATACCCTTTTAATAGATAGATAGATTTTCTTTTCATGCATGGAACTTCTCCCAACTAAAATGAGGTTTTTGATTGATCAGGCACAGATGGACAGGCCGGTATGAAGCTCATTTGTGGGACAAGAATTGTTGGAATGAATCGCAAAACAAAAAAGGACGACAAGGTATATAGCAATATCCATCATAATGCATATATTTACTAATGTATCTATATACACTACAAGATTAATTATATTGATGAAGGTTTTTTTTTTTTACTTGTGGGCATATTCATGATGATCTTCGCAAATGATTACATTCAGTCTACCTCGGTACGTAGATATGATTGCATATATTACGTTATTGTTATTATTTTTTTGGTGGTGGTCGGGGTTTGAACCTCGGACCTTACATATATTATACATTGTCCCTACCAACTGACTTAAGTTAAACTCACGATGACACATTATTACTATTATCACTAGTGAGCATAACCATATATCATTTTGTAATCTATGCTACTATAAGAAAAAGAAAATCGTACTCTGGTTATAAATTAATTATGGAATGTTTCAGGGGCTTATGACGATGAAGAGGCAGCTGCACACGCGTATGATCTAGCAGCATTGAAATATTGGGGTCCGGATACCATTCTTAACTTTCCGGTACTCTTCGATCAGAGTTGCAATGTTGATTTTTCTTTTTTCCTAATTCACAAGAGCTATTCGAGAAGTTTTTTTTAGTACTGTTTCTCAATGACAAGTAAAAATCTATCATATTTGTAACATATTTTGATTAATATTTTTAAAGAGTGTTATTTTTTGTCGATGCTTTTTTAAAGAGTGCGTAGTGTTATAAACTTTGATAAAGAAAAACTAAACAACGTTTTCTTTTTATGTAACTAAACAACAAATTTATCTCTCAATTGTAGTTATCTACCTACGAGAATCAATTGAGAGAAATGGAGGATCAGTCAAGGGAGGAGTATATTGGATCATTAAGGAGGTAAACATCTACATGCTTCTTGTATAATAATAATAATAATAATAATAATAATAATTAGGTTTCACAGAATTAATTATTAGTTAGATTTCTTAAAAAAAAATAAAAATCTTGCAGGAAAAGCAGTGGTTTTTCGCGCGGAGTTTCTAAATACAGAGGTGTCGCAAGGTACGACATACGATTTTGTAGGTTATTATTATTACTAACGAAAGATGAACACTAACATGTCCGAAATTTTACTATGATGAAATGTATATGTTCGAAATTTTACTACGATGAATTGTATACGTTTGATTATATTGCTCCTATTACATTGAGACTAACTCGAGTTTTTTTTATAAAATTAAAATAGATATTGTTTCTATTGCATTGAGATTGTTCCTATTTTAATGAGGTTTGATTTTAATTAAAATTTAACAAAATGTTATAAAAAGAATAAAAGGGTAGTACCATATAGTTTAAATAAAAGGATAAAATTGAAAGAAAAAAGTTACACAAAAATCGTGTATTCTCTATAAAGGAAAAAGGAAGCTTGCCAAAGAAGCAAGCCCCATAAAAAGGAATTAATAAAAAATAATAAATAAAAAATAAAAATAATATATATATATATATATATAGATTATTATTATTATTATTATTATTATTATTATTATTATTATTATTATTATGTGTGATTTGAGACAAATTTTCATGTACATCTGAACAATATCCATGAAAATTTTCGAGAAGACATATTATAAAGGGAATACATGATTTTTTAATGACTTTTTCAATTTTACATTTATCTTTCATTGAACTATTATATTTACAATTTTATCTTTTTTACTTTATTATTTAAATTATTAATTAAAAAATGTTAAATCCCATAAAAATAGAAACAACACGACCATTATAATAGAAAATTAAACTATTAATTAAAAAAAGTTATATCTCATTATAATAGGAACAGCACTACATGATATATGTCAATATTGATTTGTTTTTCTAAATACGATTAAATACAGTAATAAATCGGATAGATGAACCCGTTAATATCTGTATTTGAGTAATGCTAGCAACACTCTCTTTTGAACACTCTCTTTAACACTTACTCTCTTATTGGTTTAAATCATTGTTGATCTACACATTGGAAATAGAACTCACACAAAGCGGTGGGACATACATTGATTCCATCCAATAAAAGAGTGAGTGCTAAAGAGAGTGTTCAAAAGTGAGTGTTGCTAGCATTCCTCATCTGTATTTTCATTAGTAATATATAATTTTTATTGTACTAAAAAAATATATTATATTCCTTAAATTAACCCAAAAAAAAGGGACATCATACATCTGACTTTTTTTTTTTATGATCAGAAAACATATCATTTCAGTTTGGCTTTAATATGTGTTTCGTCCCTGCAATTAGAGGTCATTTAAAAATTGGTTCCTGTAATCGTTAGTCTTGGCAAATTACCCTTTCAAAGTTTAATCATTTAAAATTTCGCCCCTCTCCCCACTTAATCCCCGCCATGTTAGTAATGTGATGACGCCAATAATTTTGCGCATGCGAAATGACCAAAATGCCCTTCTTCTCCTCATTTCATCTTTCTCTTTCAGTTTCAGAAATCCAATTTCTTTGTCACTCTTTGAAAGGATGGTTTATTTATTTATTACTATGTATCTTCTAACTTTAGCTAAATGAAGAAACCCAAAATTTCAATGTCGACAAACAAACCGAATCAACAAAAACTTCTTCTCAAATCCAATCCCAACTCTTCTTCTCTCCAATCTCCTTCACTGTTTTCACAACCGCATCAAAATCTCCTTCACTATTTTTACTCTTTATCGAGTTTCCGTCATCCCTCTGTATCATTCTTTCCTTCATCTTCAACAAAAAAAAGAGTTTCCCATTTCCTCCTTTCCTTCATCTTCGATTCACAAATTTGCAGGGGGTGAAAGGTCTTATTGAGGAAGAAGATGAAAAGAACATAAACCCTAATTTAAATTCTTCCCCTTTCTATTTCGTTGGTTCCCCTTTCTCTTCAACCCTTTTATTCAAAGTTTTGATTTTTATATTCTTCTCAGGATACATTTAGGATTGAAATTGATTTTTGGAGGTGGAATGGGTTCATTTGAGATGATAAGGTTTGGGAAAGATAATATTTTCTGGATTTTTTTTACTCCAAAAGATCTCCATCGATCTGGGTGAAGAGAATATCTAGAATGATTTTGATTTGAGAAGTTTGTTGTTGTTGTTTGTGTTATTGTAATTGTTGTTGTTTTTATGTTAATGGAAGGTGAAACATGGAGAAATGGTGTGAGTGTAAGTGATTGGATGAGGATGAAAGAAAAAATGGTGAAGATGGTGTAACATGTTGTTGAAGATGGACTTAGGGGTAAAATGGTCATTTTGCATGCATATAAATCAATTAGTATTGCCACTTCATCAGATTAGTGACGTGACAGTGATTGACTGGAGAGAGGGACGAAATTTTAAATGATTAAACTTTGAAAGGGTAATTTGCCAGGATTAACGATTACAAGGATCAATTTTTAAATGACTCCTAATTACAAGGACGAAACACATATTAAAGTCTTTCACTTTTATCTTTAGGCAACAAATCATTTAACTTAAAATTTCATGACTTTTGTTTTCTATGCTTAGACACCATCATAACGGAAGGTGGGAGGCTCGTATCGGCAGGGTTTTTGGCAACAAATATCTTTATCTTGGAACATATGGTTAGTTAGATTACATCTCCGATCAATAATATAATATACAGTTAGATTATTTTTAATATACAAACAACGATGATATGAATAAATTTTTACTAATTTTGCAGCTACACAAGAAGAAGCTGCCACAGCTTACGACATGGCAGCTATTGAATATCGAGGACTTAATGCTGTTACTAATTTTGACCTCAGCCGCTATATTAAATGGCTTAAGCCTAATCACAACAACAACAAGGATATTAACAAAATTAGCACCAAACTTATTGATTCTAACCACACCTGTGAACCCAATTTTATGCAAAAAATTACTAATCAAGAACAACCAGGACTTAATTTCATCCATGCTCAAGATGAGTCGTTAAATAATAATGGTGATGAAGCAACAATAGCACAACCTCGGCCAGCTGGCACCACGTCGGCATTAGGTCTTTTGCTTCAATCATCAAAGTTTAAGGAGATGATGGAAATGACAAATGCTGCTGATTTATCCCCAACACCACAAAAATCATACACATTTCCTAATGACATTCAGACATACTTTGAGTGTGATATTAATTCTTCCACCACTAAATATGGGGAAGGGGATGATTTGTTCCATGACCTAAACTCTTTTGTGCCCCCTTTATTCGATTCTGATGACTTTGATCTATGCTTAAAGGTCTAGGTAGCTAGTGCTTCAATTTTAAACCAGAAACAAAAAGAAACTCAAGTTGATTATTTATTTTTTTCATTGATTATTTATAACCTAGAATTACTTTCCAGTTTGTGTATATTGAAAATTTAACTGCTGATCTCAAGACATGGGAGAAAGGAAAGAAGAAGAAATCAAGCTAAAGACAAAGGCTTATAAACAAAAAACTTAAGAAGACGAAGAAGATTGGGAAATTGATCTTGAACTGTAGTGAGGTGTAGCAAAATGTTTAATTTATTGCCATTCAAAATAAAATGTTTAGTTTATTTGTTATAGTTGGTAAATAAGCATATCCAGAGGGAGAAGCAAACAGAAATATAAGTATTTGCTACAAAATATTTTTTTTTTTAATAATGAGAACTCTTGTATCATCTTTTTTTTTTAATGGCAAAATGTTAATTGTTATAATAGTTTTTCTCTTTGCTATAACTTAAACCTTGAACGTACATCTCCTTAACCCTTAGCCCAAACCAGTTGAACCACCTAATCCCACTTCTTGTATCATCACCTTAATATTTCTCTATCCATAAAGTTTGTGAAAAATTAACAAACAAACTATCTAATTACAAACTCTACTAACTAACTACTCCCTCACTGTTTTATTATATGTCCTTTTGGAAAAATCCCCAATCCACACACAAGACTGAAATGCAAAATTGCTATCTTATAACCGTAAAATGTGGACTAAACCAAAATAATAAACATATCTACCACAGTTGACCTATAAAACACCGAAATTTCCTTGCTAAAATGTTCTAATTATCCTTAACCGGTAAAGAGGAAACATTTATAGAGACAAGATATTCGGGGAATGCTAAAATGTTACATGAACAATGAGAAATTCTGATTAGAATGCTTGTTACACGAATATCGAACCCCATTTTACCTTTTCAATTCATTTCAAGGTATAAGGGGTTCGATATTCATGTAACAGAAATTTATAGCTCTCATTAATTTGCAGTACATTTTTCAGGCATGAGTCAGCACACTTGCAATTTTATTCCTAGCTTCTTTGCATAGCATGTCAGGATCATTTCCATCTATAGATTTATGTATAACAACGTTCACAGAACCTAAGTTCAATATACCCTCCCTTCCTCCTTGCATGATACAACTGGTGCTTTAGTGTTTGCAGCAATGCTGAAAGCTCCCTTCTGTACATTTTTAAGGGAAAAAGAACAGTTGATAATTTGTTCATTGAAATGAAATTTCTACTTAGAAATAAATAGGTGCAACAAAATGAAAGACTTTAAAAGAATAGATCTCAATTGAATATGTTGTGGAATGCTCCCTATCTAGGTTTAACTACAATCCCATTACCAGTCCTAAGCATGTTATTCCCATGTGAGGACAGGAGGGAAGAAAAGCAACCTCAAGACCAAGGTAAATCAAATATGTACTCAGAGTTAATTAAGCCAATGCTTCATTTTAAAATATCATTTATTATTTTTTCTTCACAAGTCTTGTAAAGTTGGTAATGTTGTGGTTGTTTTGTTCGAATTGTACTACACTGATCATGCTGATCACCAGTTATCTAATACTCAATTGTTCCTTCAATACTCTTGACCCTTAATTTTAATATTAATTAACGGCTATGATTAATTACTAATAATCTCTAGTGTGAGATTTTTCTACTCCTCCCTAAACAACCTGTGAGGCTGCACCCATGAGAAGGAAAAATAATTTAAAGTGAATATGACAACCTAGAAACATGTGTGAATGCCTTCAATCTCAAAGGATTGGCTTATAAGAATTTTGTTATTAACCCAAGAAGAAGTCTCGAGTAAAAAAGTGAGATTATTTAATAAAGAGTGTTGTAAGAATATATGTTAGATACTGAGTGGGGTAGGATGCTTAGTTGGCAAGTTGTTTATGCCTTAGTACGTAGTATAAATAGTAAGGTGAGTGAATTGCGTAGGTTATGGAAGAATATTGAAGTGACCATTATAGTTAGGCATCGTAGCCTTGGGATAGATTAGAATCATTTCCTTTCTACATTTAGTCTTTCTTCTTCTAATCAATATACACAATATTGTCTAGAATGTGCGGCAGCAATCGTGAGACGGAAAAATATGAAAGAATATCTTGTACCTACAAATTATCAATCAATGCTCTTCACCAAAAAAAAATATCATTGATACCTGCAGACTTACCGACGCTTTCAATCTCAGAGCAAATTAATGTAAGGTTAACCTATAATAGATTTGCTTTTTTTAAACAATCATTTGCAATTGAAGGCATCCCTTCCCTTCCCTTGTGGGTATCAATGGTAGGATTAAATGTAATATTGTCTACTGAAGTGGTTTTTTGGGTTTATGGAATTACATTTCTAAATTTGATGGGAACCCAAAAATTCAATATCCGAAATTATTCATGCCTAGTCAAGAACACCGACGTGCTTGCAAATCAATTTCCCTCCAACAGATTCTATAAGAAGCTTCATACTTTGACATAGTCCATGTCATTCCTCCGAATAAGCAAAGTTTGTAGTTTATTAAGGTCATCAAAGAGCATCAGGGTGTTTCTTGAAGTGATATATTTCTAACTAGAAAATAGCATTGGAATATCAGAATTCTTGGGCTTTGTTCGGGAGTTTGGAGGTAGGCATGGCAACAAAACCCAAACATGCGGGTATTCACATGAACCAACCACAATTTGATGGGTTTTCCCCGCTTTTACTGGGTTTGGGTTTTCCTTGATTTCAAATATTACGGGTACGGGACGGGTAACGGGGATATATGTACTCATTCCGAACTCATACCCAAACTCTTCCCGAATGTCGAAAATCATTTTACTACCCTTTTATATAAATAGAAATTCAAACCTTAAATCATTTCACTCACACGTCTCACTCTTTTAGATGACATTCATTTAACATAGTTCTCTCTTTTCTCCTTCCATACCTCACTCTCAGCATCTCTCTTCTCAATCACAATATACATCGATCTTCATCATTTATTTGCTGGATAATGCAATACAACATTGCGCTCGGGGCTGAAAAATACTTTTATTTTTATTAAAAAATAATTATCTAATTGCAGGAATGGGAATGGGTCGGGAATACCCGAACCCATCGAGGACGGGGATGAGGATTAAAACAAAACAAAACACTCTTTCAAACACCATTTTTTTTCTTTAAAGTAAAGGATAATCGATTTAAACCATTCTTTTATTTCTTTTCTCATACTTATCAACAATTAAACATTTCTTTACTCTCATTTCCACTCCAATTGAACAAAAAAAAAAATCATCTACTTTATACTCACATTTATCTTTTAACATTGTTTCATTTTACTTTCTTTTTTTTTTTTTTTTACTTTCTCTTATCATCAAATAGTCTTAACTTTTTAATCAACTAATTTCAATTACATAATTTATCAAACTCAAATTTTGATTTTGAGAGTTTGCGAAACTCAGTTTGATTTTAAGAAAAATAAACAATATTAGTCAATGAGAAAAAAAAGCCAAATTACACCCAGAGTCCTTTAAGTTTCACGTTTGTAACGATTTGGTCTTTTAAGTTATTTTTGTAACATATCAGTCTTTTAAGTTGACAAATTGTTTCACCAAATCATCAGATTTTAACGTTTCTTTAAGAGAAGTTTATGGTGAAACAATTTGTCAACTTAAAGGACTGATATGTTACAAAAATAACTTAAAGGACCAAATCGTTACAAAAGTGAAACTTAAAGGACCCTGGGTGTAATTTGGCCAGAAAAAAATTAAAAGTTTAACCTCTTCCTAAAATTCCGTCAAGAAAATGGACAAATGACAATTAGATCTATTATTAATTAAAAATAGACATTTTTTATTTAAAAAAATTATAATGCAAATGAACGATTTGTTCTTTTTTTTTTTTTTGAAGGATGAACGATTTGTTCTTGTTCTTGATAATAATTAAAAAGATAGAATTTTGTCCCTGCAAAAGAAAAGGTCCATAAATAATTTATTTTTCAGTTGCTCATATTGTTTCTTCATTATCATTCAACAAACAACCAATTATTTTGTCAAAAAAAGAAACAAACAACCAATTATATCCTTAAAAAAAACCAATTTAATAGATACTCTTTCGATCTCATAAGCAAAAATTCATTTTTCAAATTCAATGCATGTATCATCCAATGTGGCACTTCCATTAGCCTAATGATCACACATGTGACAATTTGTAAACATGAAAATATGGAGTACTAAATATTTATTAAAATTTAAATAGGAATTTTATAGGGAACAAAAACATACCAAACTTTAATGTTTTTAACGAAATATTATAGAATCAGATAACAATTTTGTTTTAGCTTTGAAATTTCCACCCACCAATGGATTTCGTTGAATTCTAATGACGCTAGTAGAGGAGGTGCTAACTATGGATTGGGATATCAAAGTGTGTCACTCCTATCATGAAGCTAATGCGTGCGCAGACGCGTTGGCTAATATGGGATGCAATCATGAGGCAATTTTGATTTTTTATGAGCATTGGCTGCTCAAGTTCAATCAGTGTAATTGGCTAATTTGTTGGGAATTGCTACCCTTAGACTGATTTCTATCTAGTTTTCTTGGGCTTCGACCCTCTTTTTCTCCATAAAAATAAGATTGTTTTTTCCCCACCATGTGTTTCTCACGCACCCTATGTAGTTTGGATTTTAGAATCCGAACAGCATAAAAACCCCATAAAACCTTCAAAAACACGTTGAAATATTTCAGATTTTAAAATCCGAAAAGGACACATGCGAGAACCTCATAGGGTGGGAAAAGTAATGGCCTAAAAATAAACTTAAAAGCACCAAAAAAAAATTGAAAAGGAAAACTTAAAACCGAAAACCAATTTTGTTTTATTGAAATTTGAAAACTTGAAACTAAAAAACTACCCCAAACGCGGCTTAACAAATACAAGTGATAATAAAAGTGAGCATTAAACAATTTAAATATGCTGCATTTAAGATGCATTCCTCAATACCCATTCCACTAAAGTTGATACACCAAATCCTGTTGCACAACGCTGCTTTTCATTCCACACAGGACCAGCCAAATCAATATGCATCCATTGAACCTTTTCGTCAACAAACTGCAAAATCATACATAATTGTTTAGAAAATCACAACATAACAGACCTCCACAAACATTTTCAATACCATGGATTGAAGGCTACTGTCTCTGACAATGAAGATACACCACTAAATAGTGAGAATGTCTTTTTGGAATACTTAAAATGTATTTTTGGCATTCTTAAAATGCATTTCTTCTATCCAAAATGAAAACATAAACCCAATAAAGTAAACTGGTCCTAATCCTAAATGTGCAGCAGGACTACATATAGAACCCCAAGCAACTAAGCACATAGTATTGAGCTGTTTTTCCTAGTATGTACATAAAATTTCTCTTTAAATCAAGTCACAAATCATCAAATCCATTCCACGTGTAACACAGTATAGGGGAATACAAGCACTCATACATAGAAACACGAAATTGAGCATATCATTTAGATTATTATGTGTAGCACTACCTGGTTGCAATCAAGCATTGTTGCTGAGAAAAGTCACACTAAAATGATCAAGCACATACCTGCTTTAAGAAAAGAGCAGCAGTGATAGCACCCCCTTGACGACCACCGGTGTTCACCATATCAGCAACTCCAGATTTCATTGATTCCCAGTAACTTTCTTCCATTGGCATCCTCCATAGTTTCTCCCCGCTCACATCAGAAGCATCAAAAACTTCTTTAGCCAGGTCATCACTTGTTGTAAATGCACCTTTGGTAACATAGTTAGCATTAATAATCAGCTGATAAATGAAACAGTTCATTGAATGGGAACAGCAATTTAAAACCAAAGTCTCAATAGTGGAAAAGCCACTATAATTGAGTATTTTCAAAGACGTCTCTTCCAGAGCTTAGGTCTTGTATTTCCCCAAGAGATAACAATTTTTATGTTCTGATAGTATGGACTGTACAACCATAGAAGAATAATTATGATTGAAAGTTATTTAATAACCATTTGACCACTAAAAAAAGTCATCTGACTTTATGTTTTAATCTTAACCATTCATGATTTGATCATATGGTCAAGTTTTCTCTCTCACTCTCCTATAATAAGAATCCTCTCCATTACGTGAGAGTGAGCGGAGCAAGTCTTGAACAGACAACCGTATCGGATATGGAATTGGTGTCAAGAATTGTTTTAATCTTGACCATAGATCCATGGGTCAAGAATAACCCTGCACCCTGGTACTCTCGCATACAAATGACACTTTTCGGCACAATTACACATTGAAGCTCATGATTACCTGCAATTGAGGGTCCTAGAGCAATTATACATGCACCAGTTAATGTTGCCAGGTCAATTATCTGAAGAGCAGTAAACCAATATGTTAGCAGAGTTCTAAAACCATAGCAGTAGATAGCGGCACTAGATGTTCATAAACATAAAAATCCAAATGCCAGTATTTGTTGTGTAAATCCTTTAAAACAGAACTGAACTGGAACTCCGATTCTTCCTTTTAATTCAACAGGACAAATTGGATTGGTTTTGAACATTTTAATAAAAATGAAATAATTAATCACCAAATTTATCAAACATGTGATAATAACTGTTGAACCAATCAATCAGGACTTTTGGGAATATTAGAAAGATGTAGAAGGACGGCTGCATACCTTATCCACACCTTGGTTACAAGTATACACCAGAGCATCAGCCAGAGTAAGCCTACCCTCAGCATCTGTGTTGTTAACCTAGACAGTAGGATATGCTGAGTGCTGACTTTATAATTGTAACAAACAAATCAAGGCCAAAACTTGAGTTCGTTGACTTTTTGTACAACAATTATTATACTTCTGCCATTATATAGATCTATGCTGTCAAAACTTTAGTTCATTCACTTGCATTTGTAAACATGTATTCATGCCATAGTGTAGAAAATATCACTAAATAGATATGCAGTTATACACTTGGAATGATTCTTCTTCTTAAAGCTTGACAACATTTTAGTAGGCTTAATAAAATAAAAATAACAGATTAACTGACATAAATCAAGTCAAATAAAAAAACGGAAATTCCCCCGAGTCTTTTCAAATTAATACATCCTGGACATTGACAACGATACTTGGATGACTTATATGAAAAGATGTGTGGGATAAGCTTATGTCTCAACAAGCCATGAACAGTACAACACCTCTGTTACGAACAAAATGATTTAATGAAACTGTCATAATTAGTAATTACATCTGGAACTTTTTTTGAATGATTTATCGTAAGTACATATCAGTATGGATCAATTATTCTAATGGAGAGATTGGAAAATCAATAATTTAAACAGAGATTTTTGTTATAAAAAGTAAATGAAAGTATATATCAGGTGAAATTGGGTTTAGGGTTTAGGGAGTAGTGTTAGTGTAAATAAGATCAGTGATTAGTCCTTTCTGTCATCATATGAAAACGTAATCATAATTCAGAGTCCTTATGTGTTTAACTTGCCTCCTGTATCAACAAACCTTACCATACGTTTTCTTACAAATAAATTGAAAAAGATCAGACAAAATCAAAATATGCAAAATAGGGAAAAACAGACATCATATTTCCATAAAGATAAACGTAAACGCTCACCTCTATAGTTTTTCCATTGGAAGCTGTGACAATGTCTCCGGGTCTCATACCTGTCCCACTTATCATATTCTCACAAGCTGCAACTATAAAATGAACCTTCACATGCACAACATTTTGAACATGAATATAAGAACAACCCTATCCATAACATTGGTGGAGGAAGATGCACTATACAACATAGGCATTCTACTACAACCAAATACACCAAAACAATCGGCATAAACTGCTCACCGCAATAAAATTGTGTTTTCATATTGCCAACAAAACCTTTATATTCAACAGTGAAATTAAAAAACATTTAAATATGGGGAGCCCCCAGTATGCACCCAAAAAAGAGATACAGTGGTGGACCCTTTCACTTTTACTTGCTATAGCCCGTTTTTGTAATTTTGTTTTTATTATATAACTAAAATTTTAACATAATCTTTTATACAGAAGACCCATTGTTTCGAATCAGAACCTACAAGAAGATTCTTAACTCATTTAAAGTATAGAAAAGGAGAGAAGAAGAATTTACATAGCAAACCAATATCAATTGATTGTATGTGAAGACTTCGAGTCTCAAACACTTATCTTAAAGTCCTAAACTTTTTCATGGCTCGTTATTTTTATCATTTATTGTTCACGTATACAAATGCCACACAAGAAAATCGATTGGAGTTTGACACATTGGTTTGACTCCAAGACTTTGCCACACAAGATTGTTGACCGGTGTGGAGAACTCGTGGGATGGTGAAGATATGCAGTAAAGGAGATTACAATGACACAAACCCAGATTTTGTCAAAAATAATTTTCGAAGAATCACATTTTTAATTATATAATAATAAAATATGTTACAAAAGCCTGCTATAGCAGGTAAAAGTAAAAGGGTTAAGGGTCCACTGCTGCACCCCTTTTTTTGTGATGCATGCTAGGGGCTCTATTAAATATGAATGAGTTAAATATTTTCTCTCCTTACATACATGAGATGAACCAACCACCAAGTAGTCAAGAAAAGGCTCTTAACAATACTTTAAAGTCAGAAGGATGTAATTAAACTTAAATACTATTCTTTGAAAACTTAGAAGGATAAATTTAAATCAATAATTTTGAAGTTAGAAGACAACAGAAAATATGCACAAATCAATAAATTTAGCCACTGCATATTGGTTGAAATGGCAAGGCATTATCCTTAAGTGAAATCTTGGGTTCTAATTTCTGGAATGGAAAGATTAGTAAAGGTCTGATAGAACCCAATTGAGGAATGAAAGTCCAAATGGTCAAATTGCAAAGCAGCAGAAGAGGCCGATGGTTTGGAATGAATGATGATGTGGCAGAGAGTGGAATTCAGTTATAATGGGTAGCAGAGAACGGTACATTAGGATATTCATCCTTTAGCAGTTATCTTTCACTTTCAGGAACAATACACTTTTTAATTTCCATATGCTTTTCTTCCATTTACTGTTTCTATAATTTGAGGTTCACATCAAGGTCTAATGTAACTTTTGAGGATTTAGAGTCTCAGACAAAAAAATATTCTTTGAAAAGGAAAAAGTATACAGGGTAATTTAAATAACAGACCTCGACTCCAAGAGGTTTGATTTGAGCAATAGCCTTTGCTGCTCCAAAAACTGCAGCAGATCCACCCATATCAAATTTCATGAGCTCAATCATACAGCCAGGTCCTGTCTTTATATTGTAGCCACCACTAACACAATAACAAAAAGAAAATATAACAACAAAGAAAAGTTAGTACTATCATGTCAAAAACTCACAAATAAAAGAAAGAAATTTCACTAATCGACCATTATTTATCACTGCAACAAACTTCACAATCTAAACTAAAAACTAGGCGCATTTCATTTTTGATGTATCGTGCTATTGCCTATCACTTCCAACCCATCAAGTTATCCATAGATTGAAATTGAAACAACCAAGAATATGACCTTCATGTAACTATTACGATTTGAAAAGACGTAACATAAAATGTAAAGTGCAATTCAGATGGTATGGAGCCTGAGCATCACAAAGCAGGTGAAGAGCAACTATTTGACAATAAATTTAAACATCAAGGGACTGCTAGTATTAGAAAAAAACTGATCAATTGTTGATTTAAAAGGAGAAGTGCAATTCATACGGTAAGGATCATGTACCTTGCAAAGGTAATCCATAGAATTAATAAACCATGTACAGAGAATTGAATTATGTGAACACATGTAGTTAAATAGTAGCTCTGCGGTGTAATGGGCTGTACAGATTGATATATGACTCTTAAAAAAGGTACTATTCATAAATAGCATATCTACAACAATAAGGCCCTCAAACCTATGGTGGTAGGCGCAATTTAACAGTTGTGGCATCGGCGCATCGCAGATTGAGGGTGCGCCATATCAGTCATTATTGGATAAGGACACAATACAACCTACTGGGCCGCACAGTGGGAGGGACCCTATAAATCCAAAATAACCTTAAAATGAGAACTTACAGAGAGGGTTCGGAATTTCGCAGACAAACTGGCTTAAGGGACAAAAATAAATCTTTTTCTTTCCCTTCAGACTCTTGGTTTGCTATTATCTATTGCACTTGACTTTTATTGGTAATTACTTGTATGTTTTGCTTAATATATGATATTGAATGTAGTTATGAATATCATTGTTAACAATCTCAGATGGCAGCTGACCCAAAAACGCTATAGTGTGACAGCTGGATAGCCCTATTTTAAAATTTGTATATAGTTTATATAATTACTACTATATACATAAAAACACAACAACTAGTTGTGACTGACCAGGGAGAGAATGAAAAATGAAAACAAGAGTAAGATAGAGTGAGTGAGGAGTCAAACATTCTAGTGTTTTGTAATTGCATAATCCAAAATTACCCCTGGCAAAAAGCAATAACCTTCCAATTTGGAAGGGTTTTTTCATTTTGAATTTTAAACATATTCTAAGGTGTGGCGCTATAGCTGCCGCAACATCAGCTATTTTGGCCGTAACACTAAACCACTCCTGTACTTCATTTTGTGATATACCATTACAGTGTTTTTATACTTGGCTTCTATGTGCCCCTATCTGGGTAGGATTGACAACTATGCATCAAACTAGATGATAGTTTTGAAATATCATAAAACTTTATGGTCCAGTAGTTTATCATTCTAATTGGTAATAAAGTAAGACTGCACTAATAGTTTCTATAAATATATGGTGCACCATACTCTTCAATGGATAAACCATGCAAAACCACGCCACTGTCGATACTCGATACTCAAGCATGGTCACTACCCTAACAAGTGTCAAGTGTCTATCTGTGTAAAATTTCATTAATGAAAAACATTTCTGACCATGCCATTGTTTCAAACAAAGAAAGACAAGCCATCTACCAAGTATTGTATAAACACAGATGAATAGGTTGGGTTTTGGCTAATTTAATTACCTGTCAAAAGTCAAACCTTTTCCGACTAATGCCAACTTGACATTGACAGGTCCAGTTGGTGGTTTATAACACAGATGGATAAACTGAGGAGGATTTGCTGAGGCTGCAGCAACAGCCAGATAGGATCCCATATTCAATTCCTTACACTGCTCAGCATCCAATACTTTGGCAGTGAAAACATCACTATATGTTGAAGCTATCTTAGATGCTTCTTCTGCCAATACTCCTGTGTAAAACAATTCATAAAGATCAAATATATAAATTATCAAAACTGCAGAAGTATATTAAGATTTGGCCAAATCTCTTATTCTTTGTTGGTGGCATATTATGGCAAGTTTAAATTGGATTATAATTTTCTGATTTATGTGGTTGTCCTTTAAAATATATTAATATTTATATATCATATCAATTAAGTTTTTGTATTCAGGTT
>Ga0315914_1005648_pt1 | contig 18124 bp, 8 predicted proteins | sample MpolenodulesMG_FD_203920 | JGI IMG/M metagenome (GOLD analysis project Ga0315914, IMG submission 203920) | Medicago polymorpha root nodule microbial communities from Los Angeles, California, United States - elongated nodules | ecosystem: Host-associated > Plants > Roots > Nodule | place: USA...
GTAAATCAAAAAAAATATTTTACAGGGGGGAAAACCAGAAATGACCTATATTACAGGGGGTAAAGACCTATTAACCCTTTTTTAAATTATCGTATAATATTATATATATATATATATATAAATATATATATATATTTTTTTTTTTTTGAATGGCAAATGTTAGTAAATTAGTTCTTAGATTATTTTTTTCTCCTTTGCCTGGGTTTGAACCCAGGACCCCCAACTCCTTATCACTAAGCTCAAACTAGTTGAGCTACCCAACTCCCCAATTATGGTATAATTTTGAATTGTGTTTACTTTTAGGGTAAAATCATGTACTTTTTGTCCCTGTTGAAAACTTAAAACATTATGTTTTGTAAGTGTATGGGCCTAAAGTGAATAAAATTCAAACAGGGTACAATTTTTTTTTAAAAAAAGGCACGTTTTGAAGAAATAGAAGAATAAATCATACTTATTAAGCCTATGATTATCAATTGCTAATATCATAAAACAAGAATTGCCCACACTTATCTATCCGTCTATCTTTATATATACAACAGTGAAAATATGATTCATTATGTGGAAGATATATTTTAGTAATTTTTTTAAAATTTGAATTCTTACTTCATGATATTAGAGCTATGGTTAAAGCCCCATTCACAATTCTATTTCGTAGATTGTAATATCAAACAAAGCAGTGATAAATACCTTGTTGTGCCACAATAATCCATCCCAGCAAGCTTCAATAGGGCAACACTGTATGAACATCCAAAGGTTAGGGTGCGTCAGACATTGGACATGATTCAAACTAGAGCTAATTAAAGCTTTTAATTTCAATCACTACATGAAAGGTGTACACTAAGTATTACTACTAGCAGTAACTTTTAAGCGCTGAGGAAGCAAACAAATAGATTTGCCATGAAATTGTCTTGCTTCTATGTTAGTACTTGATATATGGAGGAAAAGATAACCTAAAGAAACCAAATAGTTCAAGAAAACAGGCATTTTCTATTTAAAATAATTAAAAAATATATTTTCTTTTTATTAGAGAAGCTACGAGAAAAAAATATGGAAATCCAAGATTGCGCAATCAACATTGACAATGAAAAAGGATATATTATATACTATTTTACTGGGTCATGATAATAAGGAGATGTGATCAACTAAATTTGCCCTGCTTAATAAAGAAACTCATCTCTATTTCCATTCTACAATAATAAATGCAATCTATTCTGAACATAAGTTTGAGAAACCAATCCTTGACCACTATGGCATGCATCAATGCACTGTACAAAAGAAAACCAAACACTTGCTTCCTTGCATCTGATTTGTGATAATTCAAGTTATGATTGATCAAGTTAACATACCTTGAATGGAGTGGAGGAATAGTACACTTCTCTATAATGCTTCCAACAATGACTGCTTCTCTGAGAGTGCATGTGCGTGACTGTACATAAAGAATAAAGTCAAACCAGAGAGGAAAATGAATAAGCTAATTTATAGGTTTTGTTTAGACCACTTATGGTTTATGTAAAGGCAAATGCCAATGAGTGTCTTAAGAGCATTGTTTAACATGTCCAAAAAAGGAAGATTTTATGGCATGTTGTGTATTTAATAAATTGAGAAGAGATATACTTAACCATGTCAATGAATAATTACGATGTTTGGAATCCTTAAACGATGCCTTTAGGGCAATAGTTGGCAAGACCCTTATGTAATGTAAATTGTAATAAAAATAGTGTTTTCTCATGCAATTAATAAATTCAAAATTATGATTATCAACAAGCTGTGTGTTTCTTCTAATTTAGTATTAATTTTTTAAATAAAATAGAAATAGAACATGTAGCATTCTACATTACATATGAGGTTGTATGCTTTACAAAAATAATACCAGACCAAATATCACCAAATGCATGTCATTGTAAAAGCAACTACATGAAGGCAACCAAAACAAAGTGGGGGATAAAAAACAATATGTACACAATTGCAACAGCAGCTAAACAGAGAAGGCAACAAGAGCAAAAACAGGGGAAATTCACAATGCATCATTGAAACAACCAAAATGACTTTTTTCTAGTTCATTCACCATTTCACACCCATGTTATTTCACCTTTTCCAAACAGGATTTATATTTAAGTTTTCTTATTACAACGATGTTCTTCCATCTTTTTTCCGATAATTATGACAGAAAATTTAACACAGGTAATCATTCTAGTCTCTAGAAGATGTGCGACATTCACATCAATTCCTCAACACCCAAATACATAAATTTATTAATATCCCACTTTACATTGCATAAACTGCCAACATCAGAAAGATATTTATTAACATGTTCAAAATCTTAAGTATGTATTACAATGGAAAAACAGAGTCTTTATCATCAATTGATGGATTAATAGAATATCACAAACAGAACCTAATAAAATATTGACCAATGACCAGTTAGGAACATAAAAGTTAAAAACAGCCTAGATATGATTATGTACCTCGCATAGTGGAAACAGTATTCCCTTAAAGAAAGCAGCAGGTTTGTACAATGCCTTTTTCAGTGTTTGGTATAAAGCAAAATGCAGCCGTTGGTTCTTTTTTATATCATCTCTCACTCTTGGAAGCAACACAAGCTTGTAGAAGCGCTCAGCCTTTTTTGCACCGAAATTAGAAGCAAAAATCCTAGTGGCTTGAAACAAAGCATTTGGAGACCACTTTTCAGGTTCAGTAATATATAAGACCTCCTCCCAATTTTGCATTGAGGGGATGTGTTTAAATGCCTTGGGGATTTTGCCTACTGTATATCTGCTAAGAAGACCTGCAACCCTGCAATATGAAAGATGGTACAAGGAGTTAATGCATGATATGAAAACCTCGTATTAACAAGCTAAGTACATAAATGGAGGGAAATGAATTCATTCATCTAATCTACATATTCGAAAAAAGAATTTGAAATGGAAATTGTAAATACCCCTTGTATATGTCAAGTATTTTTTCATCCATTTTAGGCACTGGTGGATTCTCTGCACACACAACAACTCATAAACAAACGAAATTCAGATCCCAAATCAAAGTGCAGTTTTATAGTATTACCTGTAACAACAGGTCCTGCTAATCTTTTAACAATGGTGTCTGCAAGTGTTATCTGGCCACCCGAGTCCTTGGAATTGAATAATGCCAATATTCTCTCATCCTCCGGAGTAATATCCTGAATTTCAAATAATCAAAACAGAACAACCAAAGTCACTACTGTAAACAAGAAGGGTTGAAGAAAATAAACTCAATTCACTATAAAATCATTTGAAAATATAAATACGCATTGCTAATAATTTTTCACTTTCAACATGTAAGAAAGATAATGCACTTAGGAGTCTGTTTGGATTGGCTTATTTAAGATTATCTACCAACATAAGCACTTGTGAGACTATTTGGGAGAGCTTACTTTAAAAGCTTGTGAAAACATCTTGTGACATTTTTCATAATCTGTTTTCAACTTATTTCCGTGATTTCTCCAAGATAGTTTATGAGAACAGCCTATAGATTATATGAAAATGAAAATTAACTTTATTTTATCTTTTATACGCAAGCACTTATGAGTTTAATCACTTGTGCTACAAGCTGTTAATCCAAACAGGGCCTTAATATTTAGATATAGAAATTATGGCCATGTTTGGATAAAGAGCTTATTTGCAACTTAAGCAAAAGTGGTTATCACGATAAGCGCTTATGTATAAGCTTATATAAGTTATTTCTATAGCAAAAGATAAAGTTAAATTAAATTGTTTTTGTATATGTGATAAGTTGTTTGCATACACTATTTTGGAAAACTTATGAAAATAAACTTCATAAGTTGTTTTCATAAGATCTCCCAAAAAATATCACAAAAATTATGCCATCAGATAAACTCAAATAAGCTAATCCAAACAAGCCCATGGTTTATACATATGCACTTATTTAATAAGCTCAAACAAGTCAAACCAAACAGTTCCATATTTTATACATATGCACTTATACAACAACAACCAGGCCTAAAAATCAAGCCCTTTTTCCACTAGAACTTATATGATAAACAATTACGCTGTTGTAAATGCTTAATTAAGCTAATTATCCAATGACTTTCTCAACTTAATTCCTCGTAGAAGCTAAAAAATCAAACTTTCATACAAGCATAACACAAACTCATCCAAAAAAATAAGAATCAAAGAAAAAAAAAAGACTCACAGCAACTTCACCATCAACATGGCTTTGATTTTCATCAAACCCACTAAAATCATCAATATCACCATCAACATCATCCTCAGCAACAATGGGAACATTCGGAGCCTCTTCGACACCGCGAAATGAACTTCTGGTAACATTCTCAGCTTCATCTTCCTCTTCAACCTCTCTCAATTGAAGCTTAGCTTCTTTGATAATCTTTGAACTGATATGAGAATCAATCAGCTCGCCTTCTTTCTGGTGGCGCTTTGGAGCTTTGGAGGATTTTTTGGATTTGGCGTATTCAGTGCCGTCAGGAATGAAGGGTTCGGGGTTTTGAATTCTTTCCTTTCTCTTCTTCGCCATTGATGATGAATCTGTTATTCTGCTTCGAGGTGGAAAAACTAGGGTTTAGGTCGATAATTTGTGGCGTTGGGTTCAATGCGGCTCTAAACTTGGACAAGAGTTTTATTTGTCTATAGGGTTTAATAAATTGTTGTTTAAAACACAAAAATTAATAATGAGTGAAGATCATTTTGGTCCCTTTGTAAAAAAAATTAAAAAATCATTTTGGCCCCGAGTCCTCACAAAATTTTACGAGGGACTGATTTATCCATTTAAAAAAATCTTTTAATTTCACCTTGGTGCTTAATTGACATTTTTTTTACAAAAACAAAACGATATTAATTCGTTCAAATTGATAGAGTACATCACATCAGATACAAGCATCGGTAAAAACGTAAAGGTTGAGTCTGTGAATAAACTCACAACACCCAAATTAATAGCATACAACGGTAAAATGCTATAAATAATATAATAAAATCTAAGTCATTGAAATTCTTATGCTCCGGATCTGCAACGTTGACGCCCAAATCATTGATTGAACTTTAAAATATACACTTTAAAATTTTCAAAATTATAGCAATGCATAGGAAAAAAGGAGAGAGAGAATGGAGAAAATCTCTACTCATGGAAATCTGGAGAACTCAACTCCAAAGGAGTTTATATAGAAGTAGATGAGAGTATGACTCATAGTTACTAGTAAAGATCTCGGAACTTGTTCCATGCACTATATACCTTGAGTAAGACTATGACTCATAGTTACATGTAAATGGACAACTGCTCTACAGTCGGAGACGAAGACACAATTTACTAATCTTCATTATCAAACATCACGTATTTATGTGTATGCATTTCATTATATTTATTCTTTTGAACCGGAGTTGTTGTTTGTTCTAACAAAATATAGTAGAAACTGTCATTACTGAGTAATTAGTAAAGCTAGTCATTACTTGAAGGTACGAAAATTCAAAGAAACACAAAATGTTCATGTGAGTTTGTTATGTACCTTGGGGAGCATAGCCAACAAAACTTATGCTAGGTATAGCTTAAAATTATTAGAGTGCAATGTACAAATTTGCAAAATGTTGTGAAAGTGACTCAAAATTGGAGAAATTGAAGTTTGCTGAAGCTGTCAAAATCGGAGCACGATTTGAAAAATCAGAGTACGATTTTTAGACCAGAATTGGCACTTTCCATTCGTGAAAAATCGAAGCACGATCTGGCAAAATCGGAGCACGATTTCGCGCAGAAAAATAAAAATAAAACATATTTTTATGAGCCTGATTTGATTCTAATTTATGAGGAATGTTTTTACTATAAATATAGAAATTGTATCAGTGTAAACCTGGAGATAGAGGGGGTTGACACAAGGGTTTAGAAAGGCAACAACAAAACTAGAGTTTGTCTCTTGGCAACAAACACTAGGTTTTGAGGGTTGAGTCACCTTGGAAAACACTATTAAGATTGAGTCTCTTGGTCATGAGAAGAGATTGGGGCTTTAGGTAGAATTAGGCGGGAGACTTATTCTTGTAACTCATTGATATCTCTTTTGTAAAGTTACTCATCATTATAGTGAAACGGATGACTGCTCTCTCCCCCAAACTAGGTTAATTTGGACTGAACTGGGTAAACAGATTTTTGTGTGTTCTCTTCTTTTCTTTCGCTGTTTTTCTACTTTTGGCTTGTGTTTATAATTGTCCCGTACACTCGCAATAGGGTTCAATATACTCAGCTAACTCAAAAAGCCTTTTGAACCTAACCTTCAAAACTCCCACATACAACAAGGTTCACACAAGAATAACTAGACAACCCATCACCAACACAACACCATAAGTTGTCGCTAAACCAATTCCCAACACCCAATCTAACCCCTACACCGATACTAATTATAGGGTATAATCTAGGCTTTACGTATATTAAGTTTTATTGTAGTGATAACAACACTCTTTTTTTAAGACTCTCTTTAACATTCACTCTCTTATTGGTTTAAGTAAATGCGAGTCTACAATTTGAAAAAGGAACCCACATAAAGTGGTAAGACATACAATGATTTTATCTAATAAGACTCTTATTGGTCTAAGTCAATGTGAGTCTACAATTTGAAAAAGGAACCCACATAAAGTGGTAAGACATACAATGATTTTATCTAATAAGAGAGTGAGATTTATAAATATTGTTCAAAAGATAATGTTATTAGCATTCATCTTGAGTTTTATATGAGTTATTTTTAAACTTTACGTTTATTACACCACTATTTCAACAATTTACCCTAAAATTTTCTAAGAGGGAATTGAACTGCATGATATTTTAATCCCAAAATTGTGTGGTTAGTAAAGTTTGGTTTATGATTGTTTTAACAAAGATTTGAAAGCTTGTTCTTTTGAAAGATTCGTCCTTATTCTATACTAAAATAGATATTCATTCAAATTGATAGAATAAATCGAAGCCTACTATTTCTTTTGTTTTTTTACGCAATATTTTTTTTTGTTAATAAAAAAAGTGTCAAACATTATTATAAACTTACACAAAAATGTAAAATTTTGATTTTGAATCCAAATAAGGATATAAGTGTTCAACTTAATAATATGAACATTGTTAGTTGCGTTTTTTTTAAGGAAACATCGTTTTCTTTTTTGAGAGAAAGGAAACATTGTTAGGTAGTTGCCTAATATCTCTTTTGTTTTTTATATGCAAATTAACTACTCCACTAATTACAATTAATAAAAGTATTTTGTCAAATACAATTAATCTTTTTCTTAAAAATCGTAAACAAATCTTAAATGATTATTATTTTGAGACAAATAAAGTAGTTGCTTATGTTTATCCTTTTATAAATAAAAAAGTACTTCTTTCGTACTAACATTGTGTGAGCTTTAACCACTAGGCTACTTGACCAATAAAATCTTACTTTCTTTTTCTTAAATTATAAGTAAAAAAGAAAAAACTTTTATCATATTTAATTTAATTTTTTTTTAAAAAAAAATAACAAAATACAAAAGTATACTCCAAATTCTCCTGTTTTGGTTTTTTAGTAAGTTAGATTTGAGTTTTTTTTTATTATAATTTGAAACTGAGGGACTAATTGATAAATTTATTTTTTATTTTTTCTTGAGGGAAAATTGACAAATTTATTATATTTTGTTATCGAAGTAGTTTTGGGATGTGCATATTAAATGTCATCATGAACTTAACTGCATAATATATAATATATGTAAGTTTCGGCGTCGAATCCCGCCACAAAAAAAAAATTAAAGTTAAACTCTCCCCAAATTGATAAAGATTGAAACTTTATCCCTAACCTCAACATTCAAACTGCATATTCGCATAATTTCGTTCTAAATTTTAGTGGGTTCACTTCAATTCAACAAATCGAAATCGAAAAAATAAAATCACAAAATTGATGAATCTTAGAGTGAGTCCATATATACAGTAGTAATGGGTTTGCCAAGGTTTGGTCGTCCAAAGAATGGTGATGAATTGAGCTCAAACCTATTCGTAGCAAATTGTGGGCCAGCTGTTGGAATTTCTGATGATGAAATTGCTTCTGTTTTCTCCAAATTCGGTGAACTCAATGGTGTTTATGCAGCTGATGACAGTGGGACACGTGTCATTGTGTCTTTTTCTGAAGTGGGTTCTGCTCAATCTGCTTTCATGGCATTACATGGAAAGCCATGTCCTGAACTTGGTGGTCGTTCTTTGTTTATTCGTTATTCTGTGCTTCAGCCAAATCCACAGGTAGTAGATTCGTAGTTGCAATGTTTCATGTTTATGTTCGTGTCCTTATTTATGTTTATGTTTTTATTTTTTTAAATATTGAGATTTTTTTTTATTAATTAAGGTTACACTGATGGCATAGGATTAGACATTACAACATTAGAGAGAGACGACTTGTAGATGTTGTAATAAGGAGAGTACATCAGATGGAGGATATAGTCAATCACTATCTATGAAGCACGGACACGGACACAGACGCGAACACTGGCACAGATAATATTTTGAGAAATGACATAATTCAATGTAATTATATTTGTCATGTCGGTGTTGGTGTCGGACACCGACGTGTGTCTGACACCGACGTGTGTCTGACACACCTAATTGAGAAGTGTTTGTGCTTCATAGATCACTATAGGAAGAAGAAGACCTATAAAACTATTAAGAAAGATTTAGAGATCAATAAGTTGGATCGAAATAATGTTTATGATAAAATATTATGACGTAATTTGATCAATGTAGCCGACCCCACTTATTGGGATAAGATTTGGTTGTTGTAAGTGGCACTGATGGTCATTTTACAACTGTCCCGAGAGGATTTAAACTATGTACCTTGAGGTTACATTGCTCAGTTGTTGGCATTGAGTTAGCACCTCAAGTGTAAAGTTAATGTTATTATTTATGTTTATGTTCCATGTTCCTATTTATGTTTAGATGGCTTCTAGCGCGGGGAAATGTCTGATATGGGATACTTGAAAATCGTTTGAAACTCTAACATTGGTTGGTGTTATTCCCCTTAAGTAGAAGGTCATGGTATTACAAGTCAACACAACAGAGATGGTGACCCAATCGTTACTAGTTCGACAAAAGAACAATAAAAACGAATATTAGTGCCTCAAAATTCAATTTATAAATGTTTTCTTTGTTTTTCTGAAATCAACATTGATTACATGTCTGTCTTAGTTGTAAGAATGTAGAGGACTGTGAACTTCTACTTAAAGTTGTCATTGCCAATGTCCGTCTTTATCAAAGTTTTTAGTGATTTTCAAGCATTGGTCCACCATAGACCATTTGAGACACTTTCCCACCCTAGCAAATGCCTTATATTTTTTCATGGATTTTCACTTTACACTGTGTAGGATCATGTGAGGGGCTTGGTTCCTTATTTATGTTTATGTTTATGTTCATGTTCTTTTTTTATTTTTATTTGCTATATGTTCTTATTTACTCATATTTAGGTGACTTTTAGGGTGTAGAAATGTCTCATATGGTATTAATGCTTGAAAGTGCTTCAAAATTCTAACAACAAATATTTCTCTTCCTTGTGACTAAGGGCCTGTTTGTTACAGATTAAAATAAAAGTGATTTTGACATAAAATAATTTAGAGATTATATTTTAGAGATTTTAAGAAAAATCATAATCTATTTTGCGTTTGTTTACCGTAATGAAAATAACTTTTTTTAAACAAATAATCTAGTTTGTTTTGATACAACTATGTAAAAGGGATTTTTTGTTACAAAATTAGTTCAATCTTTATAACGATATTTTCTCTCTCCTCTAAAAAAAATCTATTTTTTGAGAAGCTGCTCTCAACAGCTTCTCATTTGAAGCTGTTTTTAGATTCTGAGTTTTTTTAAAAGCTGTAACATACAGATACAGAACTATTAAAAGTGATTATTTTTTAAAAAAAAGTGATTTTTTTCTTAAAAACGCTATAACAAACGGGCTCTAAGATGATCCAATCTGTGTTGGTTTGGGAAAAAAAAAATGAAAACGAATATTAGGGCATCAAAACTCTACTTATATTTGTTTCTGTTTTTCTCGAATCAAGACCCAATTAGGTGACTGTCTCGGTTGTAGGGATGTGGAGGTTTTTGAACTTCTAGTTAAAGTTGGCGATGTCAGTCTTCATCAAAATTTTAAGTGATTTTCTAGTATCGGTCTACCGTAGACCACATGAGCCACTTTTCCACCGTAGCAATTACTGTATGTTTATGTTTATTCATGGGTTTACATTTTACATTGTTCAGGATCAAGTGAAGGACTTGGTTCCTGTATTTATGACAGCCTCAGATCTTAACATTCCAGGCCTTTACCTAGTGCATGACTTCGTTAGTGCTACAGAAGAAGAGGTTTACTAGTCTTTTCCTTTCATATCAAATGCTATATTCTTTTGCTTAACATATTTGTATTTTTCTTGCATTCATTTGTTTTAAATAAATTTGTTTTGTGGTCCCAAAAAAAATAAAAAATGTTTGTTTCTGTTGTCGCTTGCATTGGAACTTTACTTACGAACCTTATCACTTTCCATCTTCTTAGGAATTGCTCCAATCTGTGGACAGTAGACCTTGGAATTGTCTTGCCAAAAGAAGGGTTCAACACTATGGCTATGAATTTTGTTATGATGTGAGTTTTTCCCGATATTTGTACATCCTTTTCCCATTACAGCCAACAAAATAATAGTTCTTCTAATACAATTGATGATTTTATTCTGAACTTATTGGAAATTTGTGTTATATATGACAATAAGTTGCAGAATAATGTGATAGCTTTGATTAATCCCGACTCTCCTTTCTGCTTCGTGCAGATTCGGAATGTTAATACAAAGCGATGCTTAGGTGAGCTTCCCTCATTTCTTTTTCCAATACTTGAAAGAATATCATCATGTCCAACTTTCAAGAATGCTGACCCTGATAGAATAGTTTTGGACCAACTTACGGTATGATAACTTACTACTGGACTCAATCTTGTTAAATTTTTAATCTAATGATAAAAAATTATTATTTATATTTGTTCATTCATTAGTTGTTATTATTTGAACACCATCCGATGCTTTGAGTTGTAATACTTGTTTCTTTGTGTTGGATGCTCAAAGTTTGAATGTTGCTCTGTTACAGGTAAATGAGTACCCACCTGGAGTTGGTTTGTCACCTCATATAGACACTCACTCTGCATTTGAAGATTTAATTTTCAGCCTTTCATTAGCAGGGCCGTGTATAATGGAATTCAGACGATATGAAGATGGTGATTGGCGCCCTAGAGTTGCTTCAAGTACCGATACAACAGTAGAATGTCCAGAAGATGGTTCAAAGTGTATAAAGAGGGCGCTCTATCTCCCCCCTAGATCTTTGCTACTCTTGTCTGGCGAAGCACGATATGCATGGCATCATTACATTCCACACCATAAGGTATAATGTTCAAGAAATGAGTATACTCTTTCTACCATTGCATATTGAAAGTTGTTACATTTCAGAATCCTGTTTCCTATCATGATATGAGAGTGGTTTTGGCCATTTTAAAATTTTATTCAAAAATATGCTAACCATATCCTAAAATCATGAGTGCATGAGGAAACCCTTCTTTTTGCTGACAAGATTGCCATATTTTTTCTCAAATTTTTAATATAATACTTACAAAATATATCATTTTACCAACTATTTTTGTTTGAGATATGTATCTAAGATATGTGTTTTTGTTCATCAGACAACTTGTATTTCCGTATGTTGCTTTGCGCACACATTGATTGTTTCAAGTACGAGTGTATTAATTTGATAAGGGAATGTTGGTTCCAAAACATGGTTTTTTGGTGAACTAATAACCTAACTAAAACCAAGATGTTGGCTACATCGATTTTTTTCATCATTTTGTATTTCTCTTCTTTTGTTTTGTGTTAGGGGAAGTGGTTATCCGAATTTCAAACATTTCCATTAGAAATCTAGTGAATTCTATTCTTAGTAGAAAACTTACAATCAATCCTCTACTTCAAGTGCATTTACGTGTGCCTTGGTATATATTTTTGCTCCTACATATAATTTTTAACGCTGCAGATAGACAAAGTGGATGGAAAAGTCATCAGAAGGGCTTCAAGAAGGGTATCTTTTACATTGCGTAAGGTGTGTTGATCTTATGGTTAGTTTTATGTGTGTCTAACCATATTAGACCCTTGGTATATTTTGCTTGTAGCGATTCAATATCTAGTTGTTCAGCACCGCAGGAAAACAAAATAAAAATCTTATTTACAAGTGAAATAATCTCATCAGCAGAGCCCCCTTCTCGATTATTCATTAGCAGCCACTTCTGTTGTCGTGACTCAAATTATATTTATTCCTATGTCTTTTTGTGTGTACTTTTCTGTCTATTTTTTATTGTTTGTCTTCTGTTGTAGTTATTCTGATTTGTTGGTAACTTGGTGTAGACTCTAATTTTCTTGTACCACATTCCTGTAAATTTGTCTTCTGTTATAGTTGATATGATTTGTTGGTAACTTGGTGTAAACTTTAACTTTCTTGTACCGCATTCCTGTAAATCCAGTGGTTAGTGGATTTGAAAAATGATAACACTCGATTTTCAAACACCTTGAGAACTATTTGTATACTCATGCTTCATCACTAGTGTTTGTTGGGAACCATCATACTCTGAAGTTTAAGTTGTTGAGTGAATGCACATGAATGGTTTTATAATGCACAAACTCACATGCTATCTTACATGTAAACTATTGGATGAAGTACTTTGCAGTTTGCATAGTTGTGTTGAATGCCATCGTTTTGTTTGAAGAATGGGAGTAGCAAGGCTTAAACTCTAAACCCTTAATATCATACAGGCTATGATACTATTTTAAGGAATTGAAAAGAGAAGCATGTGTTGAATACCGTGTATTTCAACTATACAAAATTACATAATGATATGCTTTTCTGATGGTATTAAAATTTGAGATATGTCAGTGCCTGCAACCTTTTACTTACAGTGATTAATAACTAATTGTTTGTTTCGACATTTTTCTTTCCTGTGTACAAAATTCTCATGTTAAAAATAACTTAATTGTGTATACCAGGTTAGAGCAGGTTTGTGCAAATGTCAATTTCCCCAGTATTGCGACTCTCAAAGATAAGGTTTTACCGAAACGGCAAGATGGATCAAAATGTAGTGCATTTAAATATCCGATGGTGAGAGTTGCAGTGGGTACAATTCGAGGTATAGTCAGCATTCTTTTGTTGTTTCTTGATACTATAGTGCAAAATATGTTCTTTAGAATTCGATTAAGAATCTTTAAATGAACAGTTATTGTGAATTTTACAGTGGCTCTTATCCATTTACAGCCAATCAACTTACCCACGGATTCACTACTATTCAACTTCAGAGGTCATTCATTTCGGTTTCTACAAGATTGGTATTGGAATTTTTGCCCTAATCATCATACCAGTTCACCCACTTTGTATGGGTGCACAATAGATTTGCCCTTTATATGTATGAACTTAAATGTGATGATCCTATTTACATAAAATTGTACCTAAGTAGGATTTGTTACGGCCATTAAACAGGTGATTATCCTTCTGATGAATCGGTTTTACTGTAGACAACGAAAAAAATGAAATTGATAGTTCGGTATGCACTCATGTTGAGAATGTAATTTGAGCTAATTTTGCTCAGAAATATATTTAGATTTTACTTCATTTTCTCGGTTCTGGACGTGAATAATCCTACCATTTTCTAGTTGTAGTTATAAGTACACTAGCCTTCGAGGATCAGATTTATAGCTATTTCTGAATATGCATATTCAATTTAGGCCAAATTTTCTCTTGCAATTTGGCAGATGTTTGTGCAACACTCAAGTGGTGTATGCTAACTTTAGTTTGTTAAACTTGTGTCATATTAAGCAACAAAAACATTGGTGTAGCAACTTTCTCTTGTTGGAAGACATCGTAATAATGTCTTTCAATGTAGGTTTTCTCTTTGTTGAGATAAAATAAAATTGCTATGGTGGTTTATGCAGAATCTCTACATGGGGTACCATAGGCACTCCGTTACCACACAGTTACCAATTGACATTTTTTCGATCCGTCCCATAAAATGTTCAGGGTTTATCTGAAACGTGCTTCTGATAGTGTATTTTATATCTTACAATACATTGTCATAATGACATAATCACATTTCTTGTAGTGTATTTTGATAAACATTGTATGTGGTCCACAAAAGAGCCTCGTTAATTTTTAAATTTTAACATTGATACATTTGATCTTGCAGTTTTACTATATCTTATAATACACCATTAACAACTAATTGTTTTTCTCTTCTTTCTTCTCATCAATTTTCACAACACCTACTGCCCATGTTTCCTCTACAAACCACCACCACCACCGTCTCTTTTCTTCGACAATCCTCCACCTTTCACTCTCCTAATCCCTTCTCAACTAACTTGCACAAATCCATTCGTGCAGGTTTTGCAACCACGCTTTCCATTTCACTAAAGAAGAACACCTACTATCCGTGTTTCTTTGTTTGAAACTCCCATTGATGACTAGAATCCAATGCTAGTAGAAGGAACCACACTATTGAGATGTGAGAAGAAAAGGTTATTAATTCCCAACATTACAGAATATGTCTTTTACTTTTTTAAGGGTATCATTTTCTTTTTCATATAGTTTCTAAAAGTATCCTGTACATTTCTTTAGAAAGAATGGGAAGGACTCGTTGGGTAGAACATGATAGTTTAGAATTGGAATTGGATCTTGCCTTCTGAATAAGTTCAAATGGTGTCAAGCACATCCTCCTGTTATTATTATAAGGAAAACTTCACTTTTCAAATACATTGGATAATTAATGTATCTAAAAAGTGAAGTTTTTCTTATTATAATGACTGGAGGAAGTAAATTCTCCAGAGTTGAACACAAGGTTTCACAAGCAATATAGACAACGTTGAAGCAAATGTGTGTTAATACCGAGTATAGAAATTAATGATCACGATCAAGAAAGTAATGGCACATAGCGCATAAATAATACCAAGAATTAAAGATGACGATCGATGGCGGAAAGTATAGTCGATATATTTTACTCCCTCCGTCCCTATATCTAAGCACCCATTTGAATTCATTTTTGTCCCTAAATGTAAACCCCTTTTCAAATTACTAGATGCATTTTTTTTTTAAACATACCCCTAATTAATACTAATATCTTGTCTTGAAATATGAAAAGTCAAATTTAATACACATACAAACAAAGGACAATTTCGTAATATTAACACACAAAACAAACACATTAATTACACTGACAACTTTTCTTAAGAAATGTGAAAAAGACAATCGGTGCCTACATTAAGGGACGAAGGGAGTAGTTCTTTACTACTTAGTTGGAAATAGAAAATGTCCCATATCGACGAGAGTAGACGGGTAGGAGTAACTAAAGTTTATATAGTGGAGAGTTCTCAATGCTATCAAGGGGACAAAATTGCATAATTTTGCTATCCGAGTGTTGTCAATTTTTATTTTTATTTATATTTTTAAATTAGACGATTAATGTATGGATCATACAATCTCTTGAATGGCGAGTTTTCATTGCGGTGAATTAGTGGTAACTCATCAATTAAGAGACAATAATTCATATGTCAGTTGTGTAATTATACAATTTAAAATAAAATAAAATGTTATAGCAAATGAGTTAATGAGTCATACTGCTCAACTATTGGGTTTGTTCCTTAAGTTATTATATTTCTTTACAAATAGAGCTCACATATAACATATTTGAATACGTCACAGAATAATATAATACTTCTCTCTATTCTCTCTTCCTCTCATTCTCTATTATTGTTCTTATTTTCTTATTTTTTGTAACACGTTATCATCATGCTCTAATCAACTGAGAAGAATTAGTAGCAATGGAGAAATGTGTCTCGCTGATAGTGCAACTACTCACATAATTTTCAAAGATAAAAAATATTTTTTTTATTTATTAAAAGGAGAATCAAACGTTAATCTCATATCTGGTATTACAAAGATAATTGAAGTCTCTGGAAGAACTAACAAATCATTAGGCTAAGGGACAAATTTATATATTGAGAATGCATTGTACTCACCTAACAAACGCTTTTGAACACTTCCCTTGTCATTGGTCCACGTCGTTTTCATTAAATCACTAGTTACAGTCATAGCGGTAACCGCATTCATCGTCAAGCTCGGAGAAATCATGGAATCTGCAGTTAAATCTTTCTAAAAACGGTTTCGATAGCATTCGACGAGATTGAGCGAGGGTGTGGGATTGTTGATGATAAGAAGATATAGAGAGAGATAATCAAAGAACCAACATATTCCATCAACACGGTTTTGTTTTGTTCCTTAACTCTTGGTTTCACTTTATCGTCTTTTATCAGCCACCCATTATGAGAAATCAATAGCAATTCCAATGGTCGTCGTCTTCAATCAACCACCACCTTCATCGATTTTTTCTAATTAAAACACCATCAATAACTACTTAAGCTCAAATTTGCAGCCAACCTCTCCATAACAGAACACCACTACTCAGCCATTAATCCATTAACCATTTAAACCAAGATTTGTACCCCACATCGGCATCGTCTTATGCGTTTTGTACTGCACCGTCGAAGTACAAATAGGGGTGTGCAAGTCTATTATCTAAACCGAACCGCCGAACCAAATTTTATGGTTTGGTTCGGTTCAGAAAACCATTCACTATTGCATTCATTAGCCATTTGGTTAAGTGTGGAGTTTTAATTTCAGATTATCTTGCTTCTGTAGGAGGTTTTAATGGAGTATGTGTTGAGTATTGTAGACAGAATAAATATTCATTATTGGCGGTTTAAATCAACGACTTACGTTACGATCTAAATCAGTTGTGGTCTAATCTATAGCGTATTCTATTCTTAATAATTAACTTACGATCTAAATCGTTGGTGGTCTAATCTAGCATATTCTATTCATAGTTGTAAACTTACGATCGATCCTCTTCTGCAAGTGTGTTCATGCGTGCCTTGGTATAGACTCTACCTTTCCTGTACAATATTTCTGCAAGTCCAATGGCTAACAGTTTGTATGCTCATGCAAGACTGCAAGAGTAATTTGTGGTGGAACTTGGAAGTATAGACAATATTGCACAACCTCACTTACCTTATTAACAAGTATCATATGAGATAGATTGATAGTCAAATTGGAAATTCTTATAACACAATGTCCACCTCTAAACCATTGGATGAAGTGGTTTGCACAATCACGGTGACTTTGCATAATCATTAAATATATGTGGTTGACTGCAGAGGGTAATATAACCTCTCTAACAATCCATTTAATTGATTTTTATTTCATTATATCAGTTAACTCAATTTGTATGGGTGTACAATATATTTGCCCTTTATATTTATATGCGCGAGCTTCAATGTTATCTTATCTTATTTACATAAAATATAGACTGTCTTTGTACTTTAATGTTATCTACCGAGTTGGGTAGGAGCAACTAAAGCTTATATAATGAAGACTTCTCTTCAATTTTAATTGAATAGAATTACACATTGATTTTCGCAATTCTATTTAGTAAAAAAATTACACGTTGATAAATAATTTGGTTGATTTTTCTACCATGATGTTGAGTTAAATACAATACTCATTTTTTATGGTTGAACAGTCAACAAATTAGTTGAAAAAAAATTTGAAATACATCCCTGTAAAAAAAATTTTGTTTGAAAAAGGTCCTTGGCCCCACTTCATGTCTGACTTGGCATGCTAATTGCTGATGTGGCAGTTGCTGACTGTGCAACCTTTGCCACGTGGTGCTGACGTGGCAATCCACGTAATTAAAAAAACAAAAAATAAAAAAAAATTCTGGACATTATTTTTTAAATTTAAAATATCTGAAAATAAATTTAAAAATCATAAAAAATTGAAAAAAAATCTGAAAATACTTTTCCGAAAAAAAAAACTTTGAAAATTAAAATTTTCGAAAACTTAATATTTTGACAAAAAAACTATTTTGAAAAAAAATGTGAAAATTAAATATTTGAAAAATAGATTTTTTTAATTTGAAAATTATATATTAAATTTTTTTCGAAAATAATGACAATTATATTTTCAAAAGTTATAAATTCATAATTTTCGAAAATAAATTATAAATTTAAAAAAAAAATCT
>Ga0315914_1005649_pt1 | contig 18119 bp, 6 predicted proteins | sample MpolenodulesMG_FD_203920 | JGI IMG/M metagenome (GOLD analysis project Ga0315914, IMG submission 203920) | Medicago polymorpha root nodule microbial communities from Los Angeles, California, United States - elongated nodules | ecosystem: Host-associated > Plants > Roots > Nodule | place: USA...
TTCTTCCCCATTGGGTTTGTGCCACGTCATCCTGGGGAGTTTTAACCGCCCTTGCTCGCCTCCCAAGTGACTTCACTCGCCATGGCGAGCAAACATATCATTCTGCCTATTTTTTTCCTTTGTTAACTCGCCATGGCGAGTTAGGTGCGAGCTGGTGGCGAGCAAACATGCCTCTCTGCCTATTTTTTACTTTGTTAACTCGCCATGGCGAGTTGAGCTACTAGGGAGGCGAGCAAACATGTTGTTCTGCCTATTTTTGGCCTTGTTGCACTTTTTTCTTGTTTTCCATCTTTGCTCAGTGCCTTGAGTAACTTTCCTGCAAAATTAGGTAAAGTAAGATAGATAAAGTGTAAAAGGATAAAATTCAATTATCTCTCGGCTTTTTCCTTGATAACTTGCGAAACAAGTTACAAAAGTGCCATAAATCTTCATTAGAATTACTACTTCCTGGCACTTATCAAGCACCCTAGAGGATCAGACATTCATGAACAAAGTGTTTCATCCCTTCTCCTTTCAAATTGCATTTCATGTGTCCTAGAAAACTTGCATATGCCCTTTGGTTCTCTATGAATCGATTCAAACTAGGCTTGAATCGATTCACGTGTCTTTCAAAAGTGATATGATGCTCTCGGGTTCCATATGATTCGTATCACTCATGAAGTGAATTGATTCAGTATGAATCGTTTCATTTTTTGTTTGAAACAATTCATCAATCTCTCTGAACTTATCTGAATCGATTCAATTCTTTTATGAATCGTATCAATCTCCTTCTAGGCACCTTGAGTCGATTCAAATATCACTTGACACGTTTCATTCTGCATCTAATTTTCTCTCCTTCTTGTTTGTCTTATATGGTTTGAATCGATTCACTCAGTAATTGAATCGATTCACTCACTTAGTTTTATGCGAATTTTGAGTCTTATCACCTCTCTCTATAAATAGTATCATCCTCATAACTTCCAAAGCATTAAATCATTTGCAACTATTCTCTGTAGGTCTCAAAAACTCATTGTTCATATATTCTTCAAGATTAAACACATTTTCTTAGAATCACTCTGTTCTTTGAGTGTATAAATTCTCTAGGGTGCTAGTAGGGATTGTAAGTTGGTTCTCTCAAGAAGATTGATTGGGCTTAATCAAGGCTTAAATGGAAGTGAATAATCTCATTCCACCTCCAAAGGTCTTGGGGGTCTTTCTAACCGCTCTTGAAGTCGAAGGGGGTTCGTTTGCCGGACGTAGCATTAAAGACTCGAGTAAAGAGTTCGAAGGAGTGCACGGGTAATTCAAGGATTTGAAGATTCAAGAAGCATCAAATTCAAGGGGTACTTGAAGTTTAGGGGAGTAGTTTACATAGGAGTTGAAGAATTAGGGCTTTAATTTGAAGGAACTCTTGTAAACAGTGTAATCAACATTTGTTACATAGTGAATGACCTTGGTGAAGGCATACTTCATCACGTAGAGTAGACTTAGCCCTAAGCGAGGACGAAAAGGGTGAACTACTATAAACACCGATGTTCTCTCTCTCTCTCTCTCTCTCTCTCCTTATCCTTTTTACTTTTTGATATTGCTTGTAATTAATTGAAAGTTGATAGGTTAATTGCTAGAATTGATCTAAGTTGTTTTTCATTGAAAATTAACCTAATTCATTGAGTTAGGTTTCACATAATTTGCTTAGATCAATTGATTGCAAAGTCCATTCAATTCTTCAATTACACTTGCATTGTGTTTTGAATTGATAGCATAGTATTTTTGTTCACATAGGTTTGGTTTGAAATTGTGCATTGTATTGTTGTACCTTGTTTAAGGATTATTAATAATTGATGGTGTAAAAAGATTTGTATCGTGAATCTCTCAATTCTAAGATAAAATCTTATTCCACATATATTTGCTTCTTGTTGATTCATTGATTGTGATTGTTCAAGCTAAATTCCAATAGTCAATTTCATTCAAATTAGTTTTTATCAAATCTCCGAAAAACTTTTAAAAAGCTATTAACCCCCTCTAGCTTGGTAACCATTTAGCCATATAGACCAACAATGTCTTTACAGGTTTCTAGTCAAGATAGCTGGTTATGGCGACCGAATATAGGTGATGGCTATTCAGTTCGTGGTGTGTATCAAATGCTCATGCGACAGGAGATGCATGACCATGATGTCGTTTAAGATGCGATGTGGCATAAAAATGTTCCGTTAAAGGTCCCTATCTGTGCGTGGTGGCTCTTCCGCAATAGGTGGTCTACGAAGGACAACTTACAACGTCACGATGTTATTCCCTTTGAAGCCTAATTGTGTGTTTCAGGTTGTGGCCAAAATGAAACAGTAGGACATCTAATTATACATTGTCCTACTTTTGGTTTCCTTTGGCAACTTGTGAAGTCTTGGCTAGGCGTGTATTCAGTGGATCCTCAACATGTTATGGATCATTTTCATCAATTCATATATGCTGCAGGAGGCCACATTTCTCGTTGTTCATTACTTCACATGACTTGGCTTTGTTGTATTTGGGTTCTGTGGAATGAAAGGAACCATCGATTGTTTTCTAATAAGGTTACATCAACTGTGCAATTGATAGAAAAAGTAAAAATCACTACTCTTTCATGGTTGAAATCTAAAAATGTATGATTTCCCTATGGTTACCATATGTGGTGGCAGCAACCCTTGTTTGTTTGGGGATTAGCTGACCGTTGTTTCTCTCTTTTTTGATTTTTAAGAATTGGATGGTGTAATTTTGTTCTGCTTCTTAATGCACTCCTTGTGTTAGGGAGCAGAATTTTCTGTTTATATATCTCATTTTGACATGTTCAAAAAAAAAAAAGCATGAATTAAATATGAATTTTTATGCGCCAAAAACATAAAAATCACATTTAATTCAATTTTTTAAGGATATTTAATTCATGTATTGTTAAAAAAGTATCGTAAATATGATCGCCAAAATTTCGAATGATCGAGTTAAATGCATAAATCAAAAGTAGTGTTGAAAAACTTTTGAAAGATTAAAGATTGAAAAAAATAATTATAAAGACTAAAATTTGAGATATTTATAGGAATAAATACATATTTAGCTAGTTTTAATTTAATGACTTGTAAAAAAAAACTATTTTTAATGAGAACAAAATCATGTATGTATATGTTCCATAAAAAAATTATGTATGTATGTCATATTATATTAATACTTTATTCCATTTTATTCTTCTATGTTCTCAGTTCCGTTATATCTCCTTGAGTCATGATTCCCATCCTATCCGATCCGCTCCATATTTTTTTTATTAAATGTTAACTTGTGTCTTCAAAGACACATATTAAAGAACTCATTATGTTAACGAATTCATTATAAAATATGGTGGATTCTAAGGTGAGGGAGCAACTAAGTTCCTCACCGGTGGACCACTTATTTTATACCATTAGATCTCTTAAAAGAATTTAAAGGTTCATATTTGTTGAAAATAAAAAAAAGTAACAGCTATGTCTTCTCCCACTCAATCATTTACTCTTACTCTTATTGTGTTTTTTGGGAAAATCTTCATTGACGGCAGTTATAGGGGATGAAAGAAACTGAATCACTCACTCATTTATATGATCATTATTATCTTAAATCTTAAAAAACAAAATCCAAATTTCATTCAAGTTGAATTTCAACCAAAGTTTCAAAGAAATGAAAAATTCCAACGAAACTTTGCAAAACTAACCAAATTCGATTTTAATTACAATTGTGAAGTTGTTTCAATTGCAACAATTTTTTTTTTCTCTTGTTGTTTATTTTGTCTTTTCCCCTTTCCTTTTTTTTCTCTTTCATTGCACCAAAGAAAAATCAAGGAGGGCGACATGAGATTGAAAGGGAGGAGAAACCCAACATTAAATTAAAAAAGAAACCCATGGGAAGAAGATAATGGGAATGATAATAGAAATCTAAAAATAAAAGGTGCAAGGATTGGGTGTGGAAAGATATAAATGTTATCTTTTTAATTTCAAACATATCCGAGCCTTTAAATTCCTTTAAGAGATCCGATGATATAACATAAGTGGACCACCGATGAGGGTCTTAATTGCTCCCTCACTTTAGAATCCACATAGAAATATATATATTAAAAATTGTGCAATCAACTTCTTAAAAGTTAAAATATTATGTTTTCCAATGTAAAGTTGCTTTTTTGGGTTCCTTAACATGTGCCTTTATGACATAAGTTAAGATGACCCCTTTTTTTTTTTTTTTTTATAAATTCTTGTAAACAAATGCCTTAAGCATTCGGTAAGATTCAAAAATAAAAATAATTTGTAAATGTTATATAGAAAAAAGTTGTATTTTAAAGTTTCAATGTATTGAATGCATTATTTTTAAGACAAAACTTATTTTTAAACTTTTTAACAATTGTTGTTCGGACACTTGTTAACATTTCTCTTTTCTATATATTTGAATAGAATTATTATCATTTTAAATATAATTGTGAGTATAACTTAATTGTTAAGAACATTGTGGTTAATGGTTGATTTTAGATATTTTATTTATCGGAAATGCTAACAAGTGTTATTTGGCACTGGATAAGAAGTTTTAAATGAAAATTTTATTTTGAGATTCGTGTATTTAACACATTGAAACATCAACAAGCAACTTTTTCAATATAAAAGTTATCAATTAATTCCATTTTTTGAATCTTCAACATAGGAAATGTGTGTAAACGAGCATTTGTTAGCAAGACGTTTTATTTATTCATCTTATACGTTGAGTTTTTTTAGTCATTAAACTACTTGAGTAAAAAATGAAAAAATTGATCGTGTAAAATCACAAACATTGCATTGCAAACGTGATGATAGCATACCTTAGCATAGGAAACGGCAAGATACTCACCTCCAACTGGATCTACGTTATCATTTTCAAAAGCCAAAGTTGGTTGGCAATTCGTGTGTGTGAGTGGTGTGAGCCTGAAATAATGAAATTAAAATAAAGTTTGTTAGGTGGGTCCCAAATTAAATATGTACATAAATAAAAAGTATAGAAAGAAACATTAAGTCAAATCTATATAATATAAGAAAATGGAAAAATAATAATAAATTAATACAAGAGAAAAAGAAGAAAACAAAAGTGATGTGTATATAAACAGAAGACGTAGAAAACAGCTACCTTAGTTGTTGTTTTATACGAACGACAGTTTCAGAGGCTGCGTGCGTTCAGGATCCTATGGTGGGGTCTCATCCAGATTGACACATTAACAGTTTCTTCTTTTTTCTCTGGTGAGTTTAAGAATCATTCTAATTCTTCAAACAAAGTTTATTTGTTTTGTTTCTCGTTTATTTGGTTTTTTTTTTCTGTTTATGTTTTAATTTTTTTCTTTTCGAGTTTGTTAAGGTTATAGTCAAAGGTTTTGGTCGTGTTATCTTGTCCTGTTTTTTGTTATGTTCATTTTGATGGTTTTTTTTTTTATGATATTCTTCATCGTCTTATGTTCATTTTGATGGTTTTTTATGATATTCTTCATAGTCTTATGTTCATTTTGATGGTTTTTTTTTTCTTAATTTTCTCGGTAAATTTCTGCGTAGTGTTTGTTTGGTTGGAAAATGATGAAAAGAAAAAAGTAAAGTAGAAAATTGAGGCCTATTAGGTGCCTAACTCAACTCACGTGTCTGGTGTCTAATATGTGTCAGTGTCACATTAAGATGTATTTGGTGCTTGATACATGTTCAATGACTCGCACGTGTCTGGTGTCTGATGCATGTCAGTGTCACATTTAGATGTATTTGGTGTTCGACACATGTTTAATGACTCACAAGTGTCTGGTGTCAAACATGCGTCAGGGTCACATTTGGGATGTATTTGATGTTTGACTCTGACACATATTTAACAACTCAAACGTGTCTGATGTCTAATACGTGTCAGTGTCTCATTGAGATGTATTTGGTGTTTGACACATGTTTAGTGACTCGCACATATTTGGTGTCTGAAGAGTGTCAATGTGTCGATGTTGGACACCAACTCTAAATGGAGGTCCGCAAATAGTTGATAAAATTGAACTTCTCGGATTAATCGGTCTATACCAAGTTAAAACAAAAACAAAACAGATGTCGACGTGGCAGTATAGTGTTGTGAGAAAAGAAAATTTGGGTGGTTCAATTTGTTAAAGGTGGAGACTTTAAGGAGAAAGGGAGGGTAGTGGGAAATGAAGGAGAGACAGAAAAGTGAAAGAAACAGAGAGGCGAAAGATGGGATATTTTGGGTATGAAATTAAATATTGAAAAGAGTTAGGGGGTGAGAATTTAATGCTGTAACATAACATACCCTATTGTTTTTGAGACGGTAGGGTAGGGACCTGTTTGGTGCATTGTTTTTTCATTTGTAAAGCATTTATTGCAGAAAACAGAAGGTGGAGGGTGGAAGAAAGAAAGAAGAGGTGGTGAGTTTTTTAGAGAGAGAAAATGAAAGAGAAAGTGTTATTACAGTTGACCATAATGAAAGCTTATAGTATAATTACAACTCATCCATTATCTCTCTTCGGTTGCTTTTATTATCAGTACTGTATTACTTAATTAATTTCATCATTATATTTTTTTTATATATATTCCTTTTCTTCATTCTTTCTTAACCATTGATTTGAAGAACACACTATTACCGACTTGGACAGAAACTGTTGTTTTCTTTCTTCTTCTTTAGCTTTTGACTTTGGTAATTCTTTCTCTTTTTCTAGTTTTATTTTATTCATTCATGTATCTTATCAATGAATTTCTCCTTTATGTGTTTTACATGGTTCATGATCAACTATTTTGTGTTTATAATCTTTCATTTCCTTGTGAAGTTTTTTATTTTCCAGAAATGGTCAATTCTCAAGGTGAGAAAATGGGATTTTTTTTTTTTTGTTATACTTTTTGATTTTGGTGATTAAAATAATATATAGTATGAAATATCTTTTTGAAATTTTTTATCATATGAAAGTTTTGGGATCTGAAATAGAGATCTCAATTTTCATTTTGACCATGTTCCCCAATTTCCTTCATAGGGATTGAGGTTGCAAAAAACCAACCCAGTAGTTGTTTTTTCACTTTACTTTTTCTGGATTTCTAAACATGTTTATTCTGTTGAGTCAGATCTATTCAGTGCTAAAAGACAAATAATTGGTAGGGATTTTTTTTTAGTGTTTTGTAGGCCTTTTGATTTAAAATTTGGCTTTGTAATTTTCTAGTTGAAAACTTTCGAAAAGTTGGGTGATTTTTTTAACTTTTCTTTCTTGTCCTTTTACACGTTGTGCACTGTCTTTGGATTCTACTTGGGAAAATTCTTTCATTATTTTTTTAATAAAATAAAAAAAGAAAAGGTTAATTGTACTTTCTTCTTCTTTTTTTGCTTATAAATTGTTTATTTTCTTAGGTTCTTAGAGGCTACACATATTCTTAAACAAACCAACTTTGATTGGTATGTTTAGATTTTTTATGGTTGCATGTTAGAACCTTAAGATAGAATATGGTCCCCATTTTTACTGATTCTAGTGCCAATTTAAAACCTTGTGCTAAACTTTCTATATAGTACTTTCTTATGTTCTTTGTTTTACCTTATAATTTGGATCAAGAATCAAATTGGATTCTTTTCTATATCATTTTGCAGCTAAAGTTACTTGCCTTTATGGAAATTGAGAATAGATGGTATCTTATGAAGGATTGAATATTTTGTTTCTCTTTCTTTTTAATTTCTTACTTGTTTTTATTCTTTTACTCTTTTTAAATTTGGTTATTGTTTGGTAGCATTGAATTTGAAACGGAATCATGATGTTGGTCCTTCGCTTTCGATACTATTTTAAAGCATTTCCTTTATTAGATTTTTTCTTCATTAAGTGTAGTTATTATGCTAATCTAGTGGTGTTCTTATTTTCTGATTGCAGATTCCTTCTAAATATTGTCTGATCAAATTAGTCTCATTGATTGAAAGTAATCCAAATAGCTTTGGTTGTTGCAGTTCGGAAAATTCAGACATGTATTCAAATACAAGTACTTCATGAAACTAGGTAAGAAACTGTTTATTTATGATATCTGCAATTGGTTTTTAAATATCTTCAGAAGCCATTGAATTTCCTTTTGTTTAAATGTTTTATAAGGATTGGATTAGCATTTAACTGGTTCTTTTAAATTTGTTGGGCCATGATTCCTAGCATTTGGTGAGGATGTGTTGTTTTTGAAAGGAGCTTCTTTTTTCACTCCCCAAATTCACTTCGAAAGTATAGTTCCGGATAAACATTGTATTTTCCCCTCCGAAAGAATACTCCCTGACAAAACACAGTTTTATTTCCGTCCGGAGGTATACTTGGGAAAATAGGCTATCTTTCTGAATCATATCTCTAATATGGAACTTTTGAAGATTGTCAATTTAGCTGATGAATTAAGTTTCTTAGAATGTCATAATGTTACAGCTTATGAAGATTCTTCCTATGATTTACTAAAATCTATAATCTTTTCAATGGCGTGTCTTATGCTTAATTATTTGAAATTTTAGTGGTACTAATCCATTTTTCACTTGTATGCAAATGAATGTGCAGAAGGTGAATTAGCTTTCTTCCATTCAAAAATGGGCGTTGAGTTGGACTCTCAATCGTTTGAATTCAATGATAGTGATGAAAACTCCCCTAGCTTCAAATCGAGGAACCAGAAGGAAAAGGAATATGACAACAAAGTCTCTAAGAATTTAAAGAAGATCGAACATGGTTTTGATTCATCGGCAAATTGTATGCCTGATCCGAAACTAGAATTTTATGACAGCTCGATTGATTTGAAAAACAATCTTGAAGCTCATGTGATTGGTCCCAAATCTCCTTCTTCCAAGGATAAAAGAGGCTTCGATCCAGCACCAAAACTTGAATTTTATGACAGCATGCTTGATTTGAAAAATGGTTTAGGAACAAAAGTAACGAACTCGATTAACCCTGTATCACGTTCTTCCAACGATATGGGGTCATTTATGATGTTTGCAACTGATAAACAGTTGGTTAAAAAGTCCGTCACTTCGCCAATCTCCAGTCATCTGCAAGTAGATAAATTTCAGGATGCAGTAGATGTCTTTGTGGACCGAACTGTTACAGAATGTGAACCAGAACTAGAAGTTTGCTACAGAGAAGATAGTTGCCATATTGTGAAGGATATCTGTGTGGATAAAGGGGTCTATACCAAGCATAAGTTCATGTTTGAGGAAAGTGAGGATGGAAAGGCTTATAATTTCTTCCCATTGGAGAGTTTTGATGATAACCAAAAGCCAAAAGACAACACTGCTATCAAGGTATTAAATCAACCAGAAATTGAAGATTCTGACAAGGTTTCTTTGAATTATGATCAGCAATTTCATGTGATGCCCAAAGACGATGATGAGATCGAAGATCTTATTGATAATGTCACAAAAGCAATGGATTTACATGAAGACACACATGATTCTATAACTCCTGATGACAAGGATGAACAGGTAATCAACATACAATCGAAGTATCTAAATATTTTGTTTGTAATCATATGTCTAATGCTCTTTTGAAATAATCGATTGATTGCTTTGATATGTTATTTAAACTAACCTTCTATGTGATTGTTATTAAATACATTATGAAAACTAAATGCTTCTTTACGATGGACTTATTAGTTGAACATGATGTCCACAGATTTCAATCATTGTTGTTAAATAGTGGTTATACTGGTGCTATAGCATAAAGGAATTTGAACTAATCACTATTGTTCTGCAATACGCTATTTCGTATAAAATATTGTCAAATAACAGCTATAGCAGTGCTATAGCACTGTTACAAAGTGGAATTTGAACAAACCGATGTTTTCCGCGATTCGTGGTTGATAATACTGATTTAAGTTCTTCAGAAACATATTAATTGTGTTTTCAATTCATCAACTACTAAGTGAAGATTGTAGTTCATTCATTAAAAGAAAGTAATATTGTCGGCCTAAGTTTCATGTCTTCCTTTGGCAATTTGTTATCTTAATTGTTTTTGTGCGCTGCAGTGCATGCGTTAGTTTGGTATGAAAGTGCAGTTTCAAAACTAATGTTTATGTGTTGTTTGCAGCTATTGGGTAAACATAATTTGCATTCCCAGTCAAAGGCCTCAAATGATATGGTTGAGGAAGAAGTATTGGCAAGTCCAGATTTGGGATTAGCCACTGATGAATCGAACAGTGATGGTGTTAGAAGCTTCACTTATCATTTTGGCCCTTCAGCTCCTGCTGACTGTATCAAAAAGGAATTTCACCAACTCGGTGGCTGTAACTGCGTTGAAAGTCACCTACCTGTTATGGCTGTAGACGGTTCGTCTGGTGGTGAAATTTCTGAAATTCATCATGCTGAAACAAGTCAGATTCGCCGTGGATTTGGCGAGTCAAGTTTCTCTGCTGCAGGCGCTGTATCAGGTCGTATAAGTTACTCAGGGTCTATACCTTATTCTGGAAGCATCTCTATCCGATCAGATAGCAGCACTACCAGCACGCGGTCCTTCGCTTTTCCCATGTAAGTGTCTAGAAAAACTTTTTTACCTCAATATGCCTTTTCTTTGCCCTTGCATGAGGCTTTGTTTGGTTTGGATTGGCTTATTTGAGCTTATCTACTGTCGTAAACACTTGTGACTGTTTGTGAGAGCTTATGTAAACAATTTATATGAAAACGGGTTGACTTTATTTTATCCTTTGTTATAGAAATAGCTTATACATAAGAACTTATATGATAAGCACTTATGCTATAAGCACTTAATGAAGTCGTTTATCCAAACAGGTTCTAATAGGACTTGATTTCGATCTTGTGCTTGCAGACTGCAATCTGAATGGAATAGCAGCCCGGTGAGAATGGAGAAACCTGATAGGAGCCGCTACCGGAAGCAACGCAAATGGAAGAATGGCCTTCTTTGCTGTAAATTTTAAGAGATTATTATTTTCTCTTATAATAGGTTTACATTTATATATACCATTTAAATTTTACTTGCATAGAGTTTCACAGTGTGCAGTAGGTTTAGTTTGCCTATTGCGTAGTCAATACTCAGTGGTGGTGATTTAGAATTACCAATCAATGATCTTATATCTCTGCTGCAAGCAAAGAGTAATGATTCTAGCTTTGCTTGCATCTGATCTACATTTTCTCTTTGGTTGGTTATACATGGTTTTATTGATTTTTTCATTTAAAATTTCAACAGCAATCTACTCCTAGTTGTGATATAAATTGAGTCAGTTTGTGTATAATCGAATTGAAAGCTCTAAACTTAGAATCTAGGTAGTTTTTTGTTCGAGCCTCCTTAGAAATCAAGAACACAGTAGTACGATCCTATCGATCAGATCCTGTTCAGTAAGGTCATAGAATCTAGGCAATTTAATTATTGAAGCGCCTCTTGAATGTTGTTTTAATCCATAGATTTACTGTGTTAGGTACACATTTATTGGAGAAAATTAGGTAATATATAGTAAGTAATTTTCTTTCTACAAATGATAAGAACACAAAAAAGCAGTACATGGAGTTTTTAAGACCACTATTTAAGGCTGTGTTTGGTTGGTAGTCAATTCAGGGTTTAAATGAGAGCAAAGGAAAGCCATGTATTGATAACAACTTTCAAGATGCTAATTCCAAATATAAAATAGCAATAAATAAGACAGTGCCATCTGATCCAAACTTAATGGAGAGAACTTGACTTTAGTATCATCATTATATTATAATCTTTCTGTTCCCTTTTAATTCTTTAGAGATTGAGATCAGAGTTTTTGTGATAGGTTGCTAGGATTTTCTGTTGACGTGTTTCTATTCAATTCTTGTGTTTGCTTTAGTACCTTTAGAATGGCTTTGTTTGACTTTGGATTCTAGCCTTTAAGATTGCGTTGATATCTTTTGGGGTTACCCCCATGTTATTGGCACTTATTTTACAATGCCATTTAGTAGTGTTTAGTAATGATTAATCTCCATCTGAAAATTTTTGGGTTATACAAAGTTGGTTCTCCCCTTTCACTTGAATTTTAGAGTTTTCTTCGTATACAAGAGTCAGGAGTGTATCTCTGACCACTTTTTTTTAAGTTTCAACTTTACTACTTGAACAAATTTATTGTTGGTCGTGTTGATCTCTTTTATTTAATGAGTGGATATTCTATTTCAAATCGATCAATTTAGTTCTAAAACTTTTTTTTTCAAGAGCTAATCTAATCAACGATTTTAAATTTGAGGATTCGATTTTAATTTTCAAATTCAAGGAAGGCGCCTTCCACCGTGCAAGAGTAACATAAGGGTCACTTGTACCTTCCTGCTTTCATTGTTCTCTCTATCTCCCTCTTTCTTACTCTCACCATCTGTCATCTTTCCATCTATCACCACATCTTCCAATCAACAATCTTCAATCTTCAATAGTTTAATGAAGAATTCAAACTTTACATAGTAAAGTTACAAATGTACTTACATACAGGGTCTGATCTTAAAATATATATATATAACTGGTGATAGAATTCGTTTTTTTTTTTTGAAGGATGGTGATCGAATTCGTTGTTAGTTAAAAGTTATCTAAATTAAATCACAATAAAATTTCTTCCAAAAAATAAATTAACATAGTTAAATAATGTATGTGCATGTGTGCGTATGTGTGATACTAATAGTAAAATAATACTAACTCTAACTCTGACCTTAAATATAAGATCCATTTGTAAATTTTGTTGTCCCTTTTTATAAGATTCTCTTTAAATATCAAGATACAATAACCCTAAATAAATAATAGAATTTAAAAGATCAATCAATTCTTTTCTTTTTTTGAGGGGCAATCATTTCTCTCTTTTAATAATCGATCAATAATTTTGAAATAGAATCTGTACATACTATTAAAAATTCAATGTCAAAACAATTTATCTTAATTCTTGTGTTTTTATCAAATGTTTCTTATACAAAGAATGTAATATAATGCATATATAATTCTGCACGTGTACAATGGGGGGAGCCCCTCGTGCCCCCCTTGGTATGTATCCCTGCCCACAAACAAAAATGAATCATACACAAAATAAAAATGCCCCATTTGTAGATAATTATTGTGATTGAATCATGGAAGATATTTCACACCGTACCTATGTATCACTTATACGCCATTATATATGATAATAAATCATGTGAGATTGATTTGATTTTTATACATATACATATATAAGCATACAATATACATGTGTACAATGAGAGAGCCCCTCTTTGTTGTATCCCTGCCCACAAACAAAAATGTATCATACGCAAAATAAAATGTCAATGAAGATACCCCATTTCTTAAAAAACTAATAAGACACCCGTGCATTCGCACGGATATCGACGTTGGTGTGAATGATTTATATAATTTCAGAATTTTTTATATGTAAGTTTAAACAATAATAATATCAATTTATATAATTTTTTTCCTAAATAAATATTGACTAATATAATTTTAGAATATGTTTATCAATTTGTCATGTGTATAATAATTATTTTTAAAATTTAATTGTGATAACTTATCCCGTGTATAATAATAACTTTATAATATGTATTAGTAATCATTTGTCACATGTTTAATAATTATTTTAAAATTTATATCTAATAATAATTTTATTTTAAAATTTTATAAAATGTAACAACGATTACTTGTCCCGTGTATAATAATCATTTTAAAATTTATATCAACGAAAACATGGCCCGTGTATTATAATTACTTTCAATGTTTTATCAAAGAGAACATGTCATGTGTATAGTGGCGACTCGTCCCGTGTATAATATGTATTTTAAATTTTTTATGTGTGATGACTTGTCCCGTGTATAATAATAATTTTAAAATTTTTAGCAGGGATGATTTTTTAAGTGTATAATAATTATGTTAAAAATTTATCAGTGACAATATGTCATGTGTACAATTATTATTTTTAATTTTTTAGAAGTAACTTATCTCTTTTTTGTATTGTGTAGACTTTTTTATATTGTACACATTTTTAGTAACGACAATTTTTTAAGTGTATAATAATTATCGAGTTATATAATTTTATAATATGTTTGCCACTTATCATGTGTATAATAAGTATTTTAAACATTTATCAATGACATCATGTTTCGTGTATAATTATTATTTTTAACTTTTTAGTAGTGACAACTTATCCCTTTCTTATATTGTATAGTTTCAACAACGACAACTTTTCAAGTGTATAATAATTATCGACAATTTTTTTCTTTGCTTTTCTCTAGAGCTCCTTGTATAGGGAAAGTAAATTTGTTTGGTTACATATAATTTCATGAGGAATGCTAACAACACTCTCTTTTGAACACTCTCTCTAACACTCACTCTTTTATTGGATGAAATTCATGCATGTCCCACCACTTTGTGTGGGTTCTATTTCCAAAGTGTACACTCACAATGATTTAAACCAATAAAAGAGTGAGTGTTAGAGAGAGTGTTCGAAAGTGAGTGTCGCTAGCATTCCTCTAATTTCATTTTAGCTACTTCAAAAAAATAAGTATCAACTTATATAATTTTAGAATATGTTTGCCAACTTGACATGTGTCTAATAATCATTTTAAAAATTTACCAGTGACAATATATCCCGTGTATAATTCTTATTTTTAACTTTTTGGGATTGATAACTTGTCTCGTGTATAATTATAATTTTAAAATATGTATCAGTGATGACTTGTCTCATGTATATTAATTATTTTAAAATTTGTATTTGTGATGACTTGTTATCAAAAGATGAAATTAGATGTGACTGACTATATTGTATTTTCAATAGATGTAAGAATTTTCAATAGATGTAAGAATTGTTTTTGTAGATCACTGAATCAAAAAAGGATAATATGATTAAGGAAAAAAAAAAAGATTTTGTTGGTAGAAACATATTTTTCTTTCTTCTTATGATTTAACTAAAAAAAGGTCATACTATGCATCTAAAAAAGAAGACATCTTTAATCAAATCAGTGAAAAATATTTGATTTTCCTCTTAAAAATAAAGGACAACATCTTCCTCTTAAAATTATTTTTTTCTGGTTTACTCATGCTTTTTTTTCTTCATATAAATAAATAAAGAAGAGAATCGTGGGAAAAAATCTTACACATGAAAATTATTTCTAGATCTAACTTTTACATATTTATGGTCTCTTATTTTTTTTTTCCTAGATCTGTTTTTGTAGATCTGAAAAAATGGTATAATAATAATACTTACTACAATCACAACAACAACAAAACCATGTTTTTATGTATCTTGCATGATTATTTTTTTGTTCTAAATATTTTTCTCTAATTTATTTTTTTACACATGAAAGAAAAATGACTAATTCTACCATATTTTCTAATTTATTTGTTAGAAGTATTTTATGAAGAAAATTTGTTTCATCTATTTGTTTTTCGCCCTGTAAAAAAAATCTATTTGTTTTTTCGCTCCTTATTTTACTGAAAGTGTATATATGAAAGTGTGTGTATATATATATACACACACATGAATATTATTTCGTATTTGTTTATTTATTGACCTAGAATATTTTTTTTACACAAAAGTAGCTTTGTTTATTCAACTGACCAGGTAATAAAAATGAAGTAGAGATAATGAAAGATCAAAGAAATGGAGAAGAGACAAAAGTTAGTTAATGAAAGTGAGAGAAAGAAGAAGTTATTTGAAGTGAGAGTAGAGAATGAAATTTGAAAATCAAATCAGAGGAAGGTAAATTATAGGATTAGAATCAAGTGAAGAGAGGGAAAAAAAATTTGAATTTGAATTGAGGTTTTGGTTCAGACATTAAGAAATGTAATAATTGCATAATGTTAAAAATAATATGGTATCTAACCAAAATGTTTGAGCATATTTAATCAAATGTAGTGTAAATTTGAAAAAGTTCCAACCAAATACATCACTTTAGTCACATGACATCATCTTGTAGCAAAAAGTAAAATTTGGACACTTTTAACCCTAAAATCAATGATGTGGTAGAAAAGCAAGAAAGGGCAAAGATGAGTTTTCCACAACATTTTCTTTTCTGATATTATAAGAGGGATTATAGGATTAGAATCAAGTGAAGAGAGGGGGAAAAAATTGAATTTGAATTGAGGTTTTGGTTCAAACATTAGGAAATGTAATAATTGTCATAATGTTAAAAATATGGTATCTAATCAAAATGTTTGAGCATATTTAATCAAATGTAGTGTAAATTTGAAAAAGAACCAACCAAAGACACCACTTTAGTCACATGACATCATCTTGTAGCAAAAAGTAAAATTTGAACACTTTTAACTTAAAATCAATGATGTGGCAGAAAAACAAGAAACGACAAAGATGAGTTTTCCACAACATCTTCTTTTCTTATATTAAGAGGGATTATTGTGACTGAACTCAAGGAAGATGATTCACATCTTATGTATCACTTATACGCCACTATGATGATAAATCATGTGAGATTGGTTTGATTTTTTATAGAGTAACCATAATTCAAATTTGAACCTCCATGTACAAATTGAATATTTTATGCTACTGTGAAACACTTTAATCCAATATGTCACTCGTTATTTTCATGTTTCACTAACTACTCCATGCACATACTTTTTTATTTGATCTTTTCTTTTTGTAGGTTCTATTTTATTTGATGCTATATCCCTTTCATAGCCACGTTTCCATTTTTCTATTCTATTATATTATGCTTTGTTTGCTTGGTTATTCGGTCAAAAGCCTTGGCTTATTTTTCTCAACAGAAAAGTGGCTATTCTTATGGAGTCTGTGGTCTCTTCTCACGCATATATTTTGGATTATATATTATATAATAATCATAATAGTTACTAAGCTTAGCCTCTCATTTAGAGAGAAATCAGCAGTATAATCACCACATAGGAAACACTACATCACGCAGAAAAATATATCCCCACCTTATAAATTGAGTTCTTGTTTCATGGGTTTCCATTCTTCCTTGAGCAGTCTTGTTAAGAAGAGCTTGTTTACGAGGCATATAAATTCTTAAAGTCAATATTAAAATTGAAATAATTAGAGTTACAAGAATTCCGATAAATATAAATACATTGTTGCATCGAAACATCATTGTTTGATGTAACAACATATTTATAGGAATTCTCAACATCATAACACTAGTTATTTCAATTTTAATATTGACTTTGGGTTTATGGTTCGAAAGCCGACCAAGCCAACATGGAATGCGAGAGATTGTTTGAAAAGTGACAAAAAAGTGATTTTTTAATGGTAAATTTGTGTTCCGGATGCTTTGCAGAATTCAGGGTGTATATAAGTGAAGAAAAAAAATAAAAAATTCAAGGGCAACTACTACGATTACTTATCAAAAATAATTCAACATGATTATGGGGCTTACACTATCACATTAATGGTATCATAGTCATGAGTTGTTCATAACTTGTTGTATGTGCTTACTATGTTTTCATATGTGTACTCTTTTTTCTTCTTTTTCTGAAAGAATAAGTGTACGAAGAATAGGCAAAATTTCTCTTGAAATTGTAACTTTCGTCAAAAACCCTCTGACATTTAAGAAACTTCAAACACTCCCTTGAAATTGTCAAACGTTAGTCAATTACCACCTCCATTTGTTTTGGACGTTACACCCTATGACGTGGCAGTTAACTGTACACGCGGCAATTTTTTTTTTTTTTTTGCTAAGCCAGGAGAATGGGTAGGCATCAAGGGGAAGCAACGACATCCCAACTAGGTTGGCACCCCGCAGAACCCCCATCCTTTGCCGCCAAACTCAAAGAAAAGTTTTATTAAAAAAGGGGGGGAAAAGAGGGGGGACTAGGCCAAAACTCTCAAAACAAACAAGAAACAAAGCAGAAAAAAACAAAAGAAAAGAAAAAACAGGAAACAACAGTCTACGGGACCCTAGAGCGAGGGAACCCACTCCAGTCCAAGAAGAAGTCAGTCTGAAGACCCTGAGGCAACACCGAAAACCAAACCGTGCCTTGTGTCGAGTGACCCAAATTAGCCAGCAAATCTGCACAACAGTTTCCTTCCCTAAAGATGTGAGAGGTAATGACCTGTATACCTTGGTTACAAGCGTTATGCCAACGGTTACGGAGCAAAACTGGAACCGAGGAGCGATTTTTAAAGATCAACAGAGCACTCGTTGAGTCACTCTCTAACCAAACATTCGTCCAACCGTGTTGAGCCGCATACTCCAAAGCAAGTAGAAAACCATATACC
>Ga0315914_1005650_pt1 | contig 18115 bp, 11 predicted proteins | sample MpolenodulesMG_FD_203920 | JGI IMG/M metagenome (GOLD analysis project Ga0315914, IMG submission 203920) | Medicago polymorpha root nodule microbial communities from Los Angeles, California, United States - elongated nodules | ecosystem: Host-associated > Plants > Roots > Nodule | place: USA...
ATATAAATAGGTCTCTTTTTCCTTTACCACTTTAATTCCTCTTTTCAAAACAAGCAAGTTATAGCACATTAATTAAATAAAACCAAGAGGTTTCCGTAGAGTACTACGGATATAAAGGGTGCTAACACCTTCCCTTTATGTAACTAACCCCCGAACCCTAAATCTTTTCAAAGGGGTGTTTCGAACTTTTTCCCCCTTTTCTCTTAAAATTAAATGTTCAGTCGTGAAATAAAATAGTGAATCAAACGCTAATCAAATAACATTGATCTCCGAAAAATGGCGCGACATCATCAGTCCCCGTAGTGTTAACCATGGTCTGGGCAAGACGTTCCATTTCCAAAAAAGTGGCAGTGTCATCTGGAATGGATCTTACAATCAGGGGGTCGGCTTGGGGGCTGGTTTGCACGTATTCGTGCGCTTCAAAATGTTGAGTCGGAGACACCTCCCTAGCAGAAGCGGAGGTCTCCAAATCAGCAGTCAAGGAATTTTCATCATTTTGAACATCCGAGGGAGAATGTGTAACCGGTTGATCCTGAATCCGGGGAATCTCCAACTCCTCCCGCGACTCAGAAATTACATGCTCCACTTCTTTCGAAAACACGTCATCGTGTACATCAACAAGGGAAACTAACTCCAACACAGGTCGCGAAAGCAATGGACCTTTAGGGATCTCCTCAGACAAGCAAGGAAGTGACTGAGCTTGATTTGGAGCTGTAGATGAAGAGGCATTAGTAGCAAGCATCTTTTTTGTTTGCTCGGTCGGTGTAGGTGTTGCAAATGCCTTGGATAAACCTATACCGGAAGGATTCTCTTTAGAAGGCACCCACTGAGGTTTTAGGGCTGGTATCTGCGTCTTCCCTTTTGCAACTTTTTCCTTAGATATGACATCCTTCCTTGGGTACAACCAACGACAATTAGTAACGTCATGTCCAAGTGTCTGACAATGCGAGCAAAAATCCGGAATTCGTTCATAAACAACCTCCACAGGATAAGAGCCGCCTTCCCTTTCGACAATAATTTCATAAAAAATTCTTTTGGAGAAGTCAATGTCGACAAGTATACGGGCATAGTGACCAAATAGTCTTTTTTGCGTTGCATTGTCAAGAACTAGCGGCGTGCCAACCGCACTAGCAATTTCACAGAGAGTCTGTTCCATCCAATATTCTTGTGGTAAAGCCATCAATTGAATCCACACTTGCGCATGGGTGTTCCTCTGGTTATGCATATCAAAATCGGCTTTCCGTTCAAATAATCGTAACACCCCCGGTTTCAAATTTACCGTTCCCACTGGACAACAGTTTGCATATCAGTTTCATTGGCAAAAAAGAATTCGTAGAAACCCTACCTAAAGATAGTAACGTCCAAGGGGCAGTAGTCTTCCACATTTTCTTAAGCTTGTTCTCAATTTCCTTCGACGCGTAAGGTTTGTCCCCTTTGTTAAGAACCAATCTGCCACAAAGATTTTTCTTGCACACATCGATCCCCTTTTCATAAACCGGCTGAGTGATACGAATGGAGAGAGTATCACCACGAATAATAGGCTGCGACATCGTGACATTTGTGACCTTGCTGTGCGATGCCACCAGAGCTTCAGCAAAGGACCGCGGTGGTGGTGTAGGTGCTGAGACCGCTGCTGTTGTTGCCAATATCATTGGAGAAGGCACAACTATGGGTGGTGTAGGTGTCGGCAAAGAGAACTTTGCCTGCCAGTCGAAAGACATAGCAGAATTCTGGTGGAAACAGTCAAAATCAGCGAACGGCAATATTGATAATAGTGGTGAGAATAGGAAGAAAATCGACAGAGAAAGTTTCTAGTGATGAATTCCGTGTGGTTCAATCTTTGTAACACGATTGCGTTAACACGATTGCACTAATTCAATGGGAAGAAACAATTCAGAATCGATTACAAGCAATGAAGTTCAGCGCGCAAACCCTAGCAGAGGGAAACATCACGTTTTGTCCACCACATAAAAATTGAATTCAACTAATAAGGGAATGAATGTTATAGAAAGTTTTTAAAAAAGAGCATTGCTAGTACTACTCTTTATGATACCAAATAAACACCCTATGAAATGGTAAAAAGAAAGGCCATCATCAAAATTTATTTGCTCAATTATTATGAATAATTAATTATACATGATAAGCTGAATTGAATTTATTGAATGTTTAGGAAAAACAATTTTACAGAATGATATACACAATTGAACTATTCATATATATACAATTGAACTAATAATCTATCATGACCGAACTAGCTGTTGAATATTCATTGGGTGTATGATGTTTGGATTAGAAGAATTGTATGAATCTATTGCCCCGATTTGGTTTGCAGCCTGTGTGGGATGAAATCCATCCCAAAACTTGTACTCTTTTCTATTCTGGCATGGAGTTCGATTAAGAGTACAAAATATATTCAATGATAATGGACAACAAGCTTCATTCAAAAATTTAAAACCTGAAATAAAAAGATCATTGTGAGACTAATTATATATTAGAACTCAAATAAGAAAAATAGAGTTAAATGCAAATTTAAAAAGGGTCTCGTTAATAGAAATTGTACACTGAAAATACAATATTTTAACTCTTAAAAAGTTGAATGCACAACTTTTAAGATGAATATTTCTATGTTAAACTCCTTAATATATTTCTTTAGAGTGTGTTTGGATGATATAATTGAGAAATTTTAAAGAATTTAAAATTCTAGGCAATTTAAATGATTCAATTAAATTACTTTCATTTCTCAATACTTTTGTTTGGATGGAGTAATAAAAAATTTCATTGTCATCATTTTTGGGTAAATTTTATAAATTTTAATTTTTTTGAGCAAAATTTAAAATTGAAATTAGGGGTCAATTTGTAAATTTCAAAAATTTTAAAAGTTGAGGGTCAACTTACAATTTTTTTTGAAATTTATTGGGATCAAATTGAAAATTTTGTGGACCAAAATGCAAAATTTAAAAAATTATAACAATGAAAATTTTTGAAATTCTTAACTTTTAGGTGTCATTTAAAATTCTTTAAATATAATTTGAACAAAATACTTCATAAACTTCTATCATTTTGAAAATTCTTCAAATTATTATTCAAACAATAGAATTCACCTTAAAGTATTTGAATTCTCTCAAAACATTACATTTCCTCGAAATATTCCCCTCAAAACAATAGAACTATGGCACATGTTAGCATTTTTAAAAAAAATATAAAATAAATAATTTTTTTTTAACAAAGCCAAGTGAAATGCAATTTTACCTTTTGAACTGTCAAAGGTGTCTGCTGTACTGTTTCTAAAGACGAATTTAGAATCCCTGAATTGATTATTGAATCGATCCACTAGAGATTTAAGTTTGCTAGAAAAAATTAATGCAGCAGCATTCTGCTCTTCAATACATGCTCCATGAGTAGCAAGGGCATATGGAGTGCAACCTATAGGACCTGCCCCAACTAGCACCATTTTTCTTGCACCAATATCATGCAATTTCTGTCCAGTAAATCATTTACATATTATTATTAAAATAAAAAATTAAAGGTTTAATTGTATGTTGGTCCTTTATGTCTATTTTTAGTTTTATGTTGATCCCTTATGCTTTTAAAAGTTTTAGGTTGACCCCTTATGTTTTAAAAGTTTCTATCTAATCAAAAACATTACTCACACTGGAATAAGTTAGTTCATCCCGTCACTTAGAGATCTTGGTTGAGAATATGGTTGTTGAAATTTGCCTTATTTACAAATTTTAAATTTTTTTTCTAATTTTTTTCTTTATCAAACTCAATATTTTGTGGCGGAAGAGACTAACTTATTCCAACATGAGTAATATTTTAGATCTGCTTAAAACCTTTAAAACAAAAAGGATCAACTTAAAACTTTTAAAACAAAATGAAATAACTTGAAACCTAAAATAAACCTAAATGACCAAACATTTAATTAAGCTAAAATTAAATCATGATATATACTACAAGTCTCCGTTCCTTTTTAGTTGTCATTTTTATAGAAATTTTTAATTCCGTTCCTTTTTAGTTGTCATTTTTATAGAAATTTTTAATTCCCACTTGTTGTTTTAAGAGTTTAATATTATAAGATTAATAACTGTTTTGTTAATAATATACGGAAAATACAAATTGAACAATTTCATAAAAGAATAACAAAACTTATTAATTGTTATTTATAAATAGACAATTTCTATGATACAATTAAAAATTCGACATGTACATTGATATTTAAATTAATAGCTATTTTTTTCATTTTTAAATAAATTATTTTCTATCATTTTAAAAAATAACAACTACTATTATTTACCAAAAGTATTAATGAAACAAAATTTATTTTTTTTAAACTTTATTACTCAAAATAACAAACATTGATTTTTTTAGGATAAAATGTAAGAAATTTAGTATGATTCTTATAAATAACTAAATGATATTTTTAAAAATATAGAAATCAACAAATATCTCTTTATTTTATAAAATAATCGTTAATTTATTGATTTTAGAAAAAGTGTAATACAGGTCGAATTTGTACCGTAGAAGCTCCCTTAATTTCCTAATAGTTTCATCAAATTAATACATTTAGGGTTTTATAATTCAAGTTATAACTGCCTCAACAAAACATTAAGTTATAATTATTAACTAATGTCTGTTATTTTTTTTGAAGGATTTTCTTTTATTTTCTTCATGTGAAACATAAATTAATACCTGTATAGATTTAGATAACTCATCAATAAGAACACCAGCATACTGCTCCGGATTATAACTGCGACTTGTTGAGTATAACTTAGGAAGGAAGTAATTATCTATATAATCATTGCTGCCTATATTTACATAATACAAACATTTATTTAGATATTGTGAAGCTTGTAGAACACCTCCAAGCTTGATAGCAATTCGAGCAATTATCAGTTCATGACGTCGTAACTGTGTTCCCAAGCCAATATTATCCCCCTGCATTGCGTTGATATAATATTTGAGAAGAGTATTCAGATTATTTTATGTCATATGTTCAACATGACCAATTAAATTTATAGGTGAACAGTGTGATTGAACATCACATATTAATATGTCATTAGACCGGATATATCAAGTTTAAAAACAATGACCTATTGATTTTTGGTGTTTTGTTTTTGTCAAAAAAATTATACCTCAAATCAATTGGTCACCTATAAGGATATTAAACATGTATAAAATAAGGATGAGTTTATTCAATTTAATTTTTACCGTATGTTTGCCTGTCTCGTGGCGAATTCCAGCTGAGCCAGATGCATAGTTAACACCTTTCAATATATCCCAGCCAGCAAGGCTTGCAAAGGGTGGGATGAAATCTAATCCCAAAAGTTGACCTGCAAATTAATGGTCAAACATTAGTTTGAGTTGAACAAGAAGTTTTATTAGATTCAAAAATTGAACCTGAGAATATTTTAAGACCTTATATTGTGTATACACTATAAAGCACGAACTTCAGACACATTGCAGACACTGACACATCAATACCGATTATAATTTAAGAAAATTACATAATTACATGTGTTTGTGTCCAGACAAATGCGTGTTTCACACCGGAACACGCACAATCTGAATAGTGCATGTGCTTCATAGCGTCTATTGCTTTTCATTTTGTTATTTTATAAAGTAAGACGTGATTTTAAAAGAAATCCTATGATTATGAATGGGAAAAATGGTGCGAACGTTACCAATTATGTCAATTGATGTTAATCCATTAGTAAACCTTCCCGTTGGACCTGTCGGAAAATCGATACCATATGGTTTGTAACTAACTCTTGCAGTTGTAACAAGATCATTGTTGTTTCCACTATCAGATAAAGAGTCACCAAAAACAAAAAGACAAGGCACTTGAGGTGCTCCATTTACACATTGCTGCATGTAGCTTGTCCCCAAGAGAAGAAGAGACAGAATCAACAAGGTTTTAGTCTCCATAGACAAAGCTTTTCTTTTTTGAAAATATGTGTAGAAAAGCTATCTATTATTAATAAAGGATATGTGATACTATGAATCCAAAAGGAAAAAAAAGAGGATACGTGATCTGTATGAAATATGTGATCAGATTAGAGGATATGATTTTATAATTTATTTATATACACATATCGATTTTTTTTTTGTTCTGAAAACAACACTTATCGAATTTTTGTTTTGTTTTGATAATATGATCTGCTTTGTATAAAAATTTAATACGAGTAGAGATACTAATATGTCGCCATGTTTTGAAAGGTCATCCGTACGACATGCCCTAGCATGCATGCATATAGAGATATTTACGAGTGAAAGTTGATTTTGGCCCCACAAAAAATTCACTTAATTTAGTTATTGTAGAAAACAAAGGTGTAAGTTTTTTAAGACAAAAACTAAAATCTGTAAATAATTTTAGAATGTACGATTCACTTTGGTTTTAAAGATTCTTTTTATCCATTTGTGTCATTTAAATTACAAATGTTGGATATTTTAGTCCCTTATATTTAGGCATAATGAAATTCGTGTGACCCAACACATCCTAAAAAAAGCTAGTTTGGCAAAAGGATATGAGAGGCAAAGTTAAGAAATAAGAAATGCACTAAAAAATATGGACTATGATAGGCTTGCGAGCTATTTATAGGCGATTTGCAAGATTTCAAGTTATAATCGAGTGTTCGCAAAAACCCTAACTTCTCTAATTTTTAAAATTACTGGTTGCTCATACTTCTAATCGAATGAATGGACAAAGATAATCAAATAATTGAAGAAAATGAGTTGAGAGTGAGAGAGGATTTAATATGATATTGTGTGTAGAGAGAGGACACAAAAATGAGATTGAAATTGAAATTGAGAATGGATTGCATGTTGATAATATGTTCTTCTTTTATTTTTATTTCTTTCCTTTTATTTCTACATTCTTTTATTTATTCTAGTAATTTTTTAAACTTATTTTGTACCTTTTTTTTGACCGGATTTATTTTATACTCACTTCGTCCCTTTTTATAGGAATAATTTATAAAAATTGCGGGTATAAAAAAAAATGTTTGAAGTAATAAATTTGTTATAAATGTATGTTACTATTACCAAACTACCATTTGTCTATAGATATATTTAATTTTTTTTTTTTTTTAACAAAAGATATATAATGTTAACTTTTCATATTTCATGGTAGGGTTTTTCTAACCTATGCAACATTGCATAGGATAAGAAGCAATAAATTTACCATTTTTTCAACATAAACTATCATATTAAATATTCTTTTCTTGAAAAATGATTCTTTTTCTCTATCATATTAGTTATTCTATTTTTTTTATAACTTTATACTGCAGCAATAAAAATTACTTCTAATAACAAATGCAAGGAAAATTATCCATTGATTAAATACAACAACATTTTCTTAGATAAGGGTATCTCCAATTTTCTGGGCTATTTTCCTAATGATAAAAAAAGAGGAATGCTAGCAACACACCTTCTAACACACACTTTTCAACACACTTCCTTTGATTGGTTAAAATTCACGTGGGTCCCACCAAATCATGTGGTGGGTCGCTCAAATTCTCATTGATGAAGTAAATAATTCATCCATCTCATTTTAATTGTCACTTTAAGATGTTTTTTGTCTCAAAATAATTTTCATTTTATTTATTATCTTTTTTCATTATTATACTCTTATTTAATGAATTTCATCCAAATTATCTACTCAACTACCTACAATTAATAAGAGTGTTTTAGTAAATGATGTTAATTTTATTATTGAATTCAACACAACTAATCATTTTTAAAAAAAACCTGAAACAACCTTAAACGACTATTAAAATGAGACGGAGGAAGAACGATGTTATAAGTGTAGTAGGATACCACACTCTATTCCAATAAGAGAAGTATGGTTGATTAATTATTTAAAAATAATCAATTATAGATTGAAAAAAACCTATTATCTGATGCAAGAATGACTAATTAACTAAAGGGTTCAATCCCACTGTAATCAATTACTCAGTTATAGATTAGTTGTAATTTAAGGCCCGTTTGTTTTGGATTATTTTGGTAAAAAATCTATTTTTTGACCTAAAAAATCACTTTTTTTATTTTGGCTTAATTAGTGATGTGGTCTCTTAAGTTATTTGTTGGTTACATTTTAGTCCCATAAGTTATTAGCGTTACAATTTGGTCTCTTTAAGTCATCTTCCGTCAACCAAATAAATTCTCACCGTCAAAACCGTTAAGCCAATGTCTAAGGTGGATACACATTGCAAGTTGTCACGTCACCGTTTACATGTGCCTATTTAACGTTTTGGCAAAAGACAGTCGGTGATGATTTATTTGGCTAACATATACTAACTTAAGGGACCAAATTGTAACGTTAAAACTTATGGGACCAAAATGTAACCAACAAATAACTTAAGGGACCAAATCATTAATTAAGCCTTTTATTTTTTTAGTCTTTGTTTTAGATTTTTAAAAAATCTATTTTGTTAAAAAAATCATTTTTAGCCTCAAAATGAAAAGCTTTTTCAAAATCTATTTTATTCTAAACATAAGGAACTCAAGTGTAAGAGTTTCAAATCTTAAAAAAATGATTTTTATGATAGTATACAAACAAAAATAGCTTTAGATTTTTTTTAAAAATCAATAGATTTCTTTAACTCAAAATCTATTTTTTTTTCTAAAGCTGAAACAAACGCACCCATAATCAATTCAAGATCATACGATTTAGGATAACCCCTAAGTCAACCAAGAAAGAGAAAGATAAATAAATGATTATTATTTTAGTAAAATCAAATGAGTAAACCTAAGTATAGAAGAATTCACATAAACAAATCTCAACCCTAAGTTGTTTGTGATTCGTGAACTAACCGATGATCACATAGAGCGAGCGAGCCACAATTGAAATACAAGAATCAATGATCTTTTTCATCCTTTGTTTGAATCACCGGAGAAGGACTAAGAGTCGTTCCTTTTGGGGGACGACCAAACTTCCTTTTCTCTGCCACATGACTATTGACTTTGATCAACCAAGTGTTCTTAGAAATGCTAACTTCCCTGATTTCCAAAATTACAAATTTTTTAATCGGTTGCTGCTGTTGATGTTGTTCCATCATACTTAATTCTAATAGAATGAATGGACGAAGAGAATCAAAGAGTTGAAGAAAGTGAGTTGAATTCAGAGATAGAAATATATAGAAAGAGAGAAACCCTAAGAATTGGACTCAGTTCTGATGATATAACAAGATATTCTTCTTTTATTCTTGTTTCTTTCCTTATATTTTAAACCCTTTTATTTATTCCAGTCAAATTTTTTACTTATATTATAACTTTTTTTTTTGAAGAAAAAAAATCCGGTCAAAAAGAAAATAAATCAGATTTTTTTTTTGGTACAAAAAAGAGGGCAGAGCCCAAATTGGATTTATTTTATAACTTTGTTCTTTTTGGTGGCGCGATATGGTAAGGAGGCAGGGAGGTTGGAGGTAGGGGGCAGGAGTTGTTCTTTTTGGTGGAGGGAGATAGCGAAGATTAGGGATGGGATAGGCGACACAGCGGAGGGTTGGTTTGCAGAGAGGGGTGTCGAAAAGGGTGGGGGACGGAACTAGTACTTTCTTTTGGTATGATAGGTGGTTAGGTGATGTTCCGCTTCGCTCACGGTTTAACTGTCTATTTAATTTATCGAATAATAAATTATGTACGGTGGCTGACATGTTTAATCTTGGCTGGGAGGACGGGGGAGAGGCGTGGAGTTGGAGGAGGAGATTGTGGGCGTGGAAGGAGGAGTTGGTGGTGGAGTGTAGGAGTCTTCTTAATGATATTGTTTTGCAGACTGATATTTCTGACAGGTGGTAGTGGAACCCAGACACCCAAGGGGGTTACACTGTAAGCGGTGCCTATCATATTTTGACGACTCTGACCAAACCTACAGATGTTGGCACCGAACCTACAGATGTTGGCTTGCTTGATCTTGTCTGGCACAAACAGGTACTGCTGAAGGTGTCCATTTTTGCTTGGAAATTGTTGTGGGACAGGTTACCAACCAAGAATAATCTTGTCAGAGAAGAGGTTTGCTCAATGCCGAGGATGCTGGGTGTGTTGCCGAATGCAGTCACGACGATTCAGTGTCTCATTTGTTTATGCATTGCGACAACTATGGGGCTTTATGGCGGCACATCAGGTCGTGGATTGACGTTTCAGGTGTCGAACCTTATGGTATAAGTGAGCATCTCCTTCAATTCATTCATTTTACATGGCATTCTAGGAAGCGAAGATCATTCCTTCAGCTAGTTTGGCTTCTTTGTGTCTGGGCGGTGTGGAATGCTCGTAATGATAGAATATTTAATAATATCCATACCACCATAGAACAATTATTAGAAAAGGTTAAATTCCGTTCGTTTTGGTGGCTTAAGGCTGATAATACCAATTTTGTGCACGATAATTAGATGTGGTGGTCGAACTCTTTGTTATGTCTGGGTATCGACTGACCGTAGACTTGTAAATATTGTATAACTGTTACTCTTTAGGGGTGGCACTTTGGTACATCTTGTACTGAAGTGGATGCACTGCCGATGTTAATATATTCCATTTTTATGTCTTAAAAAAAAAAAAACATTTTCTAGCAAATATAATTTTTAAGTTACGCACGGTGAAAAGAAATAGTTTTTAATTACTTTATTCGTTCTAAAATTAATGTCATTGAAAAATCCACAAGATATTTTAAATTCAAAATTAAAAAATATTAATGAAATGGGTTGAATTAAGTACAACTCATGTTTTTCTTCAAAAAAAAGTACAACTCATGTTATTTCCATTTTACTTCCGTGTCGTCAGTCCGCTCACCATATCAGATCAAAGCCACCATGTCCCCAATTCCTAGGGTCTCTCTCTCTCTCTAAATTCAACTAACTTTCTTCATTTTATTTTATTCTCTTTGTCCATTTATTCAATTATAATTGAGCATGATGGAACATTGGAACAACAACAATAACAACTGATTCTCCAATGATAATTCTGACATCCAAATATGTTAGGGATTCCGAGAGCACTTGTACCTTGTCGTTGGTATAGATGAAGGATAAAGATGATGTTTTTTCATTTGCTTTAATGGTGGCTCTTAGCATATGTGTCCTACAACAATATGTCGCATTCTTGCCATATGTATCTCACCAACTTGAAAGTTAGCTTGGTTATAAGCATCATTCACTATTGACTCTTGCGGCATGCTAATGTGTCCTATGTGCTTCAACCGATTGTACCATAGAGAGACCAAAAGAAGCCATGGAAGTTGGCATTTCAATGTTTGCAAAAGCTCACTCGGCCGAGAGTGTCCTGACTTTCGGGTAGCTAATGATGACTATTGTTCCATAATGCTAAGACTCTAGACCTCAGGTGCATATGACATACATAATCCTAGCTTGGAGAACTGAATTTTTAGTTGTAAAGGGCATGTTGTCCCTAGCATGTCTGGGGCGGGGTGGACAAGTTTTACCCTCCTCATCCCCATCTCCGATTCCCATATACTTATAACCGTTGCCCTACCTATACCCAATGGGATGAGAAATTGAATCACATTCCCGTCCCCGCGGGTTTTGGTATCCCCACCCCATCGGGTGTCCCATGTTCGGCTTCAATCTCCTCTCCTCGACATGATTCGTTGACAGTGCCATTTGTACGCACTTCTGCTAGAGATCAGGTCTTCTCCCTCATTCCTCGAAGAAATTAACAGTGTTGAAAGCAGAGATCGAATGTTTATTTATTTTTTGTTCAAATAACCTGGTGGTTAAAAATTCACTTTTTTAAGGTGAATAAGTGGGAAATCTGGGGTTTGAATCCCTACATACTCCAACATTACTACTACAATCCTATGTGCTTCAACCATTTGTGAAACGCACCGTTTCATTAAAACATTATCAAAACAAAAAAAAATTTAAATTAATTAAATAAATATAAAATGGAAACATGGGAAGCTTCTACACACATATTTCCTTATAGTTATTTTCTTTTCCCATTCTACTTCACTCTCGTCCCTTCTCTCTGTTCCTCATATTTCCCATTTTTTCTTCAAATCATCAAATTACTTCCACAAATCAATTACCCATAAAAAATATTATGCATCTAAGCAAGCTATTTCATAGTACAAGCTTTATTTGGTGGAATTTTGGGATTAGAGTTTGTGTTTTGGGAAATAAGAGGAATACCCACATTGTGAAAGTTGCTCATTGAGACTTTTTGGAGGTATATTTATCAACTTACAACTCAATTAGTGCATATTTAGACATGATTAGTGGTTAGAAATTAATTTTTGAGATTAGAGTAGATGATATGAGGATTTTATGGTTAACTATAGTTAGAGAAGTAGTAACGTAGTGGAATGAGTTTCTAATTCATGAGAAAATATTATTGATGCTCAAATATGACGCCGGAAGCTTCACATGCTTCTTCAGGAGTGGTTAGAGAGCAAACTTAGTTTATTCGTCGTAACTATGAGTTGATAACGATCATTATCACATATTTTCACTATTAATATTCTTGATATTTTGATGATTTTCTATGTTAAAGTGTTAATAAAAATGGGGAACGCACCTTTTGAACATTTTTCTCGTCATCATTATTTATTTCAAAGTCATCGATATATACTCTATTTGAGACTACTTATGATTTATAAATTATTGGGTTTGAAACGGATATTTGATTGCACATATTTTGTGCACTAGTTTTGATATGTTTTGGAAAGATACGTTATGATAATTTCTAGTTTTGATATGTTCATGAACTAGTTTTGATATGTTTTAAAGAATGGTTTTGACAATTGTGTTTTTCGAAGATTTTTTGTACTCGATTTGGATTGAATTTGGTTTTACTTATGATTATAAGTAATAGATATTCAATTGAATTTTGGTGGTACACATTTTGACATAAGTTTCAATATGTTGTGAAATATGGTTTTAGAGACATTTTGAGAATTTTGTTTTGAGAAAAACCTTTATTATTTGCGACAACCTAGGTGTACCTATTATGTGATTTCAATTAGGTGGAGTTACTCCATTAGATGGAACCGCCCATATGGAAAGGCTGTCATTAAGAGTAGAGGGCTATCAATGGGAGGTAAACTCCCTAATTGAAAATGTTTTACACTTTGTTTTGAATCGAGAGAAAAGAGCTATCCGTTAGATGGATTCGCCCCTATGGAAATGCCACCATTAGGAGGAGAGAGCTATCAATGAGATGGAGCTAGTTCTCGATTCACCCATTTTGATATTTTCACTAAAATTGGATTTTTATACTTCTTTGAAGTTGATTATTTTGATTTCATTTTATTAAATCCGATTTCTATATTCTATTTGGATTTGATTATTTCGATTCCTTTTTATTATGCGTGATTTCTATATTTTCTTTAAAGTTGTGGATTTGGGTCACCTTTTTACGACATTGGGATTTTGTTATAGTCTTATTTGGTTTAATAAATTTACAAAGTTTTTCTGAATTTTCATGGTACACTTGATTATGAGTTTATTAGATTTTTATATGGTTACTAGCTTTGCAAATTAAAATTAGATTTGAGAAAATTAAATAATCATGCTCTTGGGTGTTTCCCTTCTAGTTGGTGGTGGTTGTTGTCTCCTCACTAAGTCTTTGTGACTTACCCCTTCTTCTTAATTTGTTTTTTTTCAGAATCAAAGTCAAGTGCGTAGAAAGCTTGTGGCAGAGTTAAAGATCTATCAATGTCATTCTTTTGGTAGGTTTCCTATATGTATAAACTGAATGGTCGATGTATCTGCAACTATTGGTAGTCTAGAAATGTTTTGTTTTGAATTGTACAAACATCTAGTTATGTCACTTTGAGATTCTCCTGATAATACAAGTATATAGAGACAAGATTCATATCTTGGAAAGTATTCAAAATACAGTCATAGAGGATACTCTGTCGAAATTTCAGTGAATATCATTTTAAGTGAAAGTCAATTTGAAAATTATTTAAATTATATATAGTTTGGCAAGTTTTGTCAATAGGCTTGCCAAACTAGAATATTCTACTTCGTGCACCGGTCACGATTGTGAATTTTGGATCTTAACTTCTTAAACCATTTCATCAATCTCCTTTGAGCGATTATTGAAAATCTTATCATTATGAGATTTCCAAAGTAACCAAATTACCGCATGAGACGCTAACCAAAAACCCCTTCCACAATTTCTTGCCTCCATACTCCAACATTATAAATGAAAGAATAAACTATGAGATGTGACAAAGTTCAAGCTAAGGGAAGACATCACTTTACTCCATTGTATTATCCAATAAATAAAATTCAAGCTATACAAAGACATCACTTTACTCCATTGTATTATCCAATAAATTGAATGTACATAAATTTTACGTAATTCATGTAAATTTAGTTTACGGTAGTGTCTGTAAACATAGTGTATGTAGTAGTTGTACGTAAACTTAGATTACATACACTTCTGTAAACTGAGTTTATAAACATAACATTAAGGTTCTGTTTGGCAAGGCCAAAAAATAGCTTATAACTTATAGCGGATAACTTATAAGCTCGCTTGACAAAAAAAGCTCTGTTTGGTAACAGTTTTTTACAACGAGCTTATAGCATATTACACGAGCTTATAAACTATTTTTCAGACGCTATTCCAAGTAGCGTTTGAACTTATAGCTTATAGTTTATCAGACTTTCTTCCATCTTTACCTTTATTGATTTATCTAAAATACATTTCTACCCCTTTATAATTTATTTAATGTTATGTTTATATATTTTGTTTTGACTAACATTTTTTTTAAAGATAGTTTTGCCTAACATGTTACGTTTATATATTCTTTTTTTAACAAAATATTACGTTTATATATATATATATATATTTAGGAAATATATATATTTTTTAACATGTTACGTTTCTTTCTTTTTTTTTTTTTGTCTAGAACATGTTACGTTTCTAATAATACATGTACTGTTACGTTTTTTTTTTCTCAAAAAAGAAAACACATGTTTTTTTTGACAAGAAAAAAAAAACACATGTTGTTACGCTTCTTTTTAAGGGACGTATATATATGCATTGTTAGTTAAATTTAACATTTTTTTTAGTTTATAGTTTATAATTTAAAATGCATAGATAGAAACATATTTTATTTTTCTTAAAAAAGAAAAGAAAACATGTTTTATTCATAGATTTCTTTGTTAGTTAAAACTTAATACCAAAGAAGTAGGGTTTTGCTAACTCTCAGGTATTGGCTTTGCCACCGCACAATTGCTTCTGAAAAGATGAAAACACATAATATCCATGAAAATAAGGACAGAATCAGCGATTTACCAGATTGTGTGTTACTTCTCATACTATCGATTTTGAACACCAAAGAGGCAGTTCAAGAGCCTGAAAAGTGGTGATGATAACCGTGCTGAGCCCTTTTCCACATTGAACAGCCTGAAAAGTTTGATCATTCATTGTCGTGTTGCACAAAACCTCTTCATATCAAATGCCACACTTGTTTATTTAAGAATCAAAACATTTTCTCATCACTCTTGCAAAATCGAGTTATCTACTCCAAGTCTTTATAGCTTTGATTTTGAGGGTAATCCTATTCCCAAACTCGGTGGGAGCAATAACAATCTCTCTTCTATCAAACATGTAAAGGTTGATGTAGCAATCCGGTCATATATAGAAAAATATCCCTTGGTTCTACTCAATTGGCTAGCTGAGCTTTCTCTTATCGAATCATTGACAATCTCTTCATCAACTCTTGAGGTACTTTAGTGAGTATTTGGTTTACGAAAAATATGCTCGCATTTTTATTACAATATTTTCTTTTATTATGTTTGCTTTTTTTATTTCATTTTATTTTTTATAATATGACTTGCGTTAAATTGAAAATGATTCACCCTCCCTCATTGCATAGATTCTTTGCTTAGTTCCTGATTTATGGAAGGTTGATTTCCCTTCCTTAAAAAACTTGAAGTCGCTGAAAATAATAACATACCAACCTTCAGCGATACCTGAGGGAATAGTCAACTTTTTGCTGCAAAACTCACCCTCAACAAAGGCTGAGATCATAGACTTGTCAAGGTAAATCTGCATTCAACTTTTAGAATTTCTTTCTGATTTGTTCATTTTGCTTTTATTTCCCTTGTTCTCTCTTGTTATGGAATGTCGGTAGATACATTACAAGTCACTTGGATTCTCCAAGAGTAAGGATCGAATGGAAGATAATGTTGGTTTCGAAAAATAATCAAGAGAATTGACTGAGTAATGTCGATATAATATGATTCATACTCCTACCATGTTTGTTGAATTTTTTCAGTTTTTTTATGATTATGTTTTCTGTCAGGGTTGTGTCAAGATTGCAATTAGTTTGGTTTTATTTGATTCATTTTTCTTGTAGTATCCGGTATAATTTGATAAAATGTTTAGTTGATGCGTTAAGGAATAGTCCTGTTTTGTCAGGTGGAGGATACTATATAGAGATTGATGAGGTGCATTTGTTTTCCCAAGAGACTGGAATCAGCGCGGATGCAGTATAATAACAACATTTTTGCCAAAAGAAATCTTTATTTTCCTGCAATTAACTGAATTATCGTTTTTATTTTGTTTCATTTGCTCTACTTTAAGCGGAATATATTTCAACATTTCTTTGTCAAGTGTTTGATTCTTCCATGTTTAATTTGGAGACCATTGTAACATGTAGATTTCATCGTCTGCTGGTTAGAAACTATGGGTTATATGTTAATATCAATCTCATGATTTAGTTGTCTAAGTCTTGCGTTACTTGATATTATTTAAGAGTGGTAGCAACACTACTAGAATCTGTCGTTTTTCCTGTGGATTTTCATGCGAAAAATATTCGGCAGGAATACCTGAGGATTTTGCTGAGGATTACGCTAGTTATACGAAGTTTCCTGCGAATCCAGATACCGCAGGAATATCCGCAGGTAACTTTTATTTTGCTGAGGATTTTTCTGCCGTACTGGTGACGAATCTTATTTCAACGTTTCCTTAGGAAATTCCGCAGGTATTGCTGCGGATTTTACTGTGGTTTTACATATGGTGTTTCCTGCGGATTTTTCCTGCGGTTTATTTATTTTGTTTGTTTTCTTTTTTCATTGAACTTTGAATTTCTTAACATTAGATATTGAATATGGACCCTATAGTTTTAGATTTAAGTCCAAATCAACATATACACAAAAAAATGTCAAATTGTCACTGTCAATTGTAATTAATATTTTTTTTTATAATCAATGTTAAAATATTTTGATTTAAATCTGTTTCAATCTGAATCCAAAATCCTCATTCATCATTCCTTCATCTCTAAAATGCGTTTCACTCACACAGAAACCCAAAGTCTCCGAAACACATCCAAAATCGATTCCTTCAATCATTGTTATCGATCTCACCTTAGGATTTTTTTTATAGCAATTTAACTTTTTTATAGACCCTAAAATGTTTTTTTTAATTTTAAATGACAGATGTTAATACGTTAGTTGTTATAATAGTTTTTTTATCTGGATTTGAACCTTGTATTTTTCACTTTTGCATATTCTCACCTTCGTTTCACTTTTGAAGAGGTTAACTTAGACACACTTTTGATTTCTTTTAATTTATTAAATGCAATTGACTTAAATTGTCTCATACAAAAACCATTGGAAGAGATAATTGCCTCAACAAAAATTGGAAGAGATAATTGATTTTTTTTATCCAAATAAAAAGATAGGCACTTGCTAACTTACCTCTAATCTTTTTTTTTGTTTTAAATTAACAAATCTCATAATAAATATATATAAATATCACTACCAAAAAAAATATAAATAAGATTATTTTGAGATAAAAAACTCAGTGTAAAAAAAACACGATAGAAAACTCAAAGTTTATCAATGTTCTCTCTCACTGTTCCACCGCTGTTCCACCATTTCTCCATCATCGTTTCATCACCGTTCCACCACCGTAAAGCTTCATAGCTTCGCTCAAATCAAAGTTGTGTTAGCTCATATCGAAGTTCTTCAAAACGCTTGAAGGTGCGTTCTCGTGGAATTTGTTCAATAGGTACTTCCGTTTCCCCCAATTCATGTAGGTCTTTTAAGCTATGGTTTGTGGTCTCTTACTTTCTGATTTGTGAGTTTCATGATTATAGTGTGTGAATTTGATCTAATTTATGAATTTTAGGTTTTAGATACTTTCATTC
>Ga0315914_1005657_pt1 | contig 18099 bp, 8 predicted proteins | sample MpolenodulesMG_FD_203920 | JGI IMG/M metagenome (GOLD analysis project Ga0315914, IMG submission 203920) | Medicago polymorpha root nodule microbial communities from Los Angeles, California, United States - elongated nodules | ecosystem: Host-associated > Plants > Roots > Nodule | place: USA...
AATATCATTTAAATCTTGACCAAAAAAATAAAGAGCATTTAAGTCCTCAAAAAACATTTCAATGAGTGTAAAAATTAAGCATTTGAATATTGTTTTGCAAATTACTTAAATAAATAAAAAATCGTTGTGCACAATTATTTTAACAATTTTTTATTATTATTTTTATTTAAGTAATGTGCAAAACAATATTCAAATGCTTAATTTTTACAATGATTTAAATGTTATTCTTATTAAGATATATATGTATAAGTATAATACTGCAATTGTTTACCAAAATAATGATTGAAACATTCAAAATCAATAAATATTAATAATGATAATTTATGCTTTTTGTCAAAAAAAAACAGGTTGGAAGTTTCCGCGACAGTTAACTGCCGAAGTTTTCCTCGGTAGTTAACTGCAGCCGGTTCCATAATTCGACAGTTAATTGCCGAGAGGCATTTGAGTAATTTACATATGTTTTTCAGCCTAAGTAAATGTGTATACAACAATTTTCTAACATCAGTTCATTTCAATTTTTAGATCCGATCGAAAACTTGACCAAACTTGATGAGATACAAGTTCAATAAACATGGAACAATACCAAGACAACACTGGCCCAAGACAAGTAAACAAAAAGACATTTTAAAAAAAATAAATTTACTCTAAGAATTATTTTAATCATTGACAACAACAAACTTCTACAAATCGCAATTTTTCACTCGCAATATAACAATAGTATAATTTCAGGATTCAGATATAAGCATATGACAGTATCAATCCTTTCACATATTTTCAGTCTTTTCTTATTTGTCTGTGATTTTATCTTATCATGACTTTGTTTGTCTATATTTGGTTTAGTGTTAACCTTCCGATTCTTTGAGGAAATAAGCTATAGTGATTCAAAGATTAGTCTAGAAATAAATCAAGTTGACAAAAAATTATTAAAACTCAGGTTCGTTTCATCTTTAGGAAAACTTATTAACCACTTAAACTCAATCAATTCTTTGAATACAATGTCTACATCTACTGCTGCTTTTAGGTATGATACATAATTGTGAAAACAGCCTAAATTGTTTATTATTATTTTTTATGAAAGTGAGAACCTTAGGTAAAACGTCTTGTTTATTTACTAGTTTAGATTGATCATTTTAATTAAAGATTGTTGCCTAACATGAAAGCATTTAAAAAATATATTTTTCAATTGTTGGACTTTAATTTTAAATTCGTTTATAGAAAAAAAATAAAATCTTCAATATATAATGGCACCATGCCAAATTTTTTAAATCATATATAGAGAAATAGGATATAAGCGGGTAGCAGGAATCGAACCCGCATCATTAGTTTGGAAGGATAAGGGTTACCGTCGACGTTCATGAATGAACGTCTCTAATTCAAAATCGAACGTGAAACTTTTGTTTCATTCAACTCCTTTACATAATAATTTAAGAAATAGATGGAATACATGGGAAAAAAAAAAGAAGACCCATAACATCTGTGTCAGCCTTTTGGTATGAATACATTTAAAACACATTGCTTTTTAGATGATCCCTCTGGAAGAGGAGTATCAGAATAATCTGCTTTTTTTTTTCTAGTTACTTCGTTCTCTATTTCTATTTGAGAGAATATTAAAAAATATATATAACATCATACTCGTATATGATTTAGACTCTTGTTCCCAACGTGAGAACTTTTTAATTGAATGATCTCTACAACATTTGTTAGCGTTCGCTCATGAGACTGACGAGCCTTTCGAGTCCAATTCACCTAAAATTTTCATTGTAAGAGCATGTTATTCTATTTTCTATATAAAAAAAATACTAGCCAATAAAAAATGTGTTAACAAGTCAAATTAATTGCACAGGTAATTTTCATATACTTACTTTGCAAACAGTTCACACAATGGATTACAATGTGTATCTTTTGGGGAAATGTTGGAGTTTTCTTATCACTGCTAAAAAAACAAAAATTAGTGAGGGATATTTAGTGAGGAAAAACGTGAAATCCCTCTCTAATTCCCTCACTAAATTTTGCGACCAAGGAATTTATGAGGAATTTTATTTTTTCCGTCACTAATTTCCCTTGCTAATTTTGCTTTTTCTAGTAGTGTATGACCGTGCATTGACTGACCCTTTACACCTTTAAACTCTATAATATTTAAGATCATAAATACATTGCTTTGTCTGAAGTCTTAATAGTATATATATGATTGATATGATGAGCTTTCTTAAATATTGTTGCTTATGGTAGCACTTTTTACACAAATTATTTTGATGTATGACTGCGTAGTAGGATCTGGATTCGTTGATGTAGTAAATTCACACGTTTTGTTGCCCTAACAAATCTTGGCCATCAATCTGTTATCCAACGTTTTTAAATCTACAGCATGGATCTACGTTGATGTGTTCATGCAGTAACTGTTATATCCAAATTCCTACGTAATAGGAGATGATATGGATCCGTTGAACGATAGTCCTAGGACCATGTAATGATTTCAATAGAGAAATAATTTATCTAGTACTAACAAACAATAATTTTGCCAAAATAATAAAAGGGTCCACTTCCACGTTGTAGGAACATAAGGAAGATGTTATATTATCGACCTAGGAACAATGAAGCCATGCGTCCCAATTGCCCATACAATCTCTTCTTTCAACGGTTTGTTCAGATGCAATTTACATAGATAGATGCAACCAATGTTTGATCCTCTCATGCATCCCACAAGATTTGCTCCTTATTGATATATGCCCCTCGCATGATGCTTAAATAATTACATATCCTATGTTGATTTTTTGGATTTCTTCTTCCAAATAACAATCATTTTGCTTCTTATCTCCCTCAAAAAAATCATTTTGCTTCTTATCGTTTCTTGCTAATTGACAATAGGCAAGTGACATGTTGCAAATTATGATATCGAACATGAATCTACTTATGATTTTATTCTTATTCTAGTTTATCAACGTCCTTTTTAAATAATATTCTTTTGACATATGATATTTAAAAAAGGATTTTTCAATGAATGCCTGTCTCATATCACATCAATGAAAAATAAATAAACAAATAACTGAATAAACAAACAAGGAGGCATCACAACACATCAATGTGGTGTTTTATAATTTCTCATTATTAAAATCTTTACAAACGTTTTTGGAGAGGAAAGTGGATCCTCTTGCTTGTTTTTATTTTAGGTATAAACGCACTATTCACCTCCTAAGTTTGCAAAAGTAGCAATTTTTGCCTCCTTTTAAAAAAAATGGCAAAAGTGACCCCATGTTTAGGGAAATATGTTATTTTGACCCTCTAACTTAAGGAAAATATGCTCTTTTGGCCTCTTATCTTTGCAAAAAGTTGCGATTATGGCCCCTGTTTTGGGACACGTGGCGGCTTCTCAGCAACTTTGCAACGTTTAGGTGTCAAAATTGCATTTTTTTTTTGTTAGGGGACCAAAATCGCTACTTTTTAAAAGTTAAGGTGTCAAAAATGCACTTAAGCCTTTTTTTATTGCAAGTGGGTCATCTTGTTAAATTTTCAATTATAGTATTATGTTATTGTTGAGTTTTTGTATTGTATTGACTGCATTTTGTTAAAACAAGAAGTTCTAGTAAGATGTTGTATCAGATGTCGTGAACGTGTAAGTACGACATCTTAACTTAAGGTGAAGTACTTTATTTTGAATTCTTGAAAGATTATATTTTTGCGTGAAATCCTTGAAGATTTGATTGAAGATTTCATTCATGTAACTTGTGGTCCAAGAGATGTGTGTTTCTAGAAGCTGCTCGTGTCGGTTTTGATATGCCATGTTTTTGAAGTTAACGTCTAAACATTTTAGGAAATAATATATATGCTCCTAGAAGATTGTGAAGACCAAATATTTGTTTTGGTATGCTGATTTGTTTAGCCTGATTGAAGAAAAACCCATGCTTACTCCATCTATATAAAGGAAGATTCAAACTTTGTGAAGATTGATCGAAGCCATCATTTTGAGAAAAAAAATCTCAGGGTTTCGTGTCATTATTATTTGTATACCTCTCTTTGCATCACCTTGATGCCCTGAGTTTGTTTGTTTAGTTGAGTTGTATTTTGTTGTTTGTTAACCGCTCTTGTGCATCTTGCAAGAGTTGATTTTCTTTATTGGAGTTATTTTTCATTTCGATAGTAATCGTAATTAAGACAATCACAAGGGCTGTGATTGAGTGAAAAAAGTGAGATATGATCTAATATCTAGGAGGAGTCTTAGGTAGAAATTCACTAGTAGTGATTAGGTGTCAAGGCAGTGAACAGGGTTTGTTTGCTTAAGACTACGAACCAATACTATAAGAGTGATTTTCCTTTCTTTCATGGATGTCTCCATATGTAGGTGAATTATTGCACCGAACAGAGTTATCAAACCTTTTGTGTTCTTTATTTATTGCATTTTACTTTAATCGTTGTTTATTGTTTATTGTCTTATAGTGTCATACATGTTGTCTAGGACATCAGTATTGTCAAACCTATTGTCCAGGACATTAGGTAGGACATCTATCCAACAAGTGTCATAACTTCAATTGGCATCAGAGCAGACACCCTGCTCTGTTTTTGGGTGAACTCCAAGGTTAGATCAATTTTGGTCATATGGACAACTCGAAGGAAGGAGGATCTATCAATAGACCACCAATTTTGGATGATACCAACTATGATTATTGGAAGGCTTGCATGATAGATTTCTCAAATCTAAGGATAGCAAAACTTGGAAAGTTATCATCAAGGGTTGGCAACATCCTGTTGTTATTGATAAAGATGGAAATACTACATCTATCTTGAGAAAATTTCTCTTCTCCTATCACGTTTTGCTCGCTCCCAATTGAACTTCCGAAAATGCCCTCGTGTGACTTAAGTCACGCATGTATTAAACGATGCGTGAGTTAAGTCACGCTGAATCACGTTCTGAACACCAGCGTGAGTTAACTCACGCTAGTTTTATTTTCACCTATATTGAACGAGTACCAAATTTGAGAGAGGTGAGCTCCAAAATTTTATTTTATGAATTAGTACAATTTAGACTTCAGTGACTTCCACTGTTAGCGTGGTGATAACTGTTCAAAAGTGATATATTTCATGTGTTAATTTAGGCATTTCAGTGACTTGTTTTGCAAGTTATCTAAGGTAAAGCTACAATTTGATGTAATTATGCCATTTATGCTTTATGTGCCTTACTCTACCCAATTTGTGCAGAAAAATGCAAGCAAGGACCAAGAAATCACCATTCTGGGAAAAGACCAACTCGCTTAAGCGAGAAAACTCCAAAGAGTACAAAGGATCACACGCTTGCAGCAGGCCAGAAGCGAGTGGACAACAAAGGCCAACTCGCTTAAGCGAGAAAACTCCAGAGAACTCTCAGATTTTCACGCTTTCAACACGCCTGAAGCAAGCCAGAAGCGATCAAGCATGCTGACAGCGAACCCAAAGCGAGCACGAAGCGTAAAAACTCCAGAAAGGCCCAGGATTTCAAGGTCAAACTTTCTTAAGAGAGTACATCTCGCCAAAAGCAAGTTGAACAGGATGAGGGGCTACATGGCAGTCAAGTTGTGGGCAGCGTGGGATTTCAAGGAAACTCGCCAATGCGAGTTTGCACTTTTTCCGCCACCTATAAATGATTTTTCTCTCATTTTCTTCGAAGTTTTTGAATGGAATAGTTATTTTATGGTTTTTAGAGAGAGCGATAGGGTATTTCTAGAGAGAGAAATACAAAGCAAGAGTATTAGAAATAGATTCTTCCCACGATTTGTAGAGAAATCATGAATCTTATCATGGAATCTTCATCTTTCTTCCATCTTTTGCAAGGCTACTATGAGAATATGTAGCTAAATCTACCCTTGTGGGTTTAGAGGTACTTAATCAAACTATTATGTAATATTTTTTATCATTAATATAAGATTCTAGTTATTTTACTTGATATTGTTATTATTCTTATGTTTAATGATTTATTTATGATTTGGAATGTTATTGAAAAGTACTTTTGAATCTAGGGTTAGAATAATAATCTATCAAAGATTTTGTCCTAGACATAGGGTTTAGGTTTTGGTAATCACTTTGAAATTAAGAACTTAATGCTTTTGGATCGTTTAATAGGTTGAGAAATCATCGATTAAACGATACAATCGATTTCACAACATTTTTTATACATAAATAATGTTGTTGAGTGATTGTGATAATATCGATTAAAAAGGTAGAACCTGTTTATGTGATCATGAGAATGCAGTTGTAACACTTGGTTGACGAACTCTAACCCTAAGCGTTATAGGCACTATCTCGTCTCTATTTATTTTAACATAAATTAGTTAGAATAGTTTTAAACAAACAAACTTTTAAACCAAACTTGAGATGATAAATGACGTTGAATGACTTATGGTATACGCTAGTCCCTATGGAAACGATACTAATATACTTACGTGTAAATAGAAATACGATGTGCAAAAATCTTACATCACGTGGCAGCATGCATGTTGTGCTCAACCTCTGCCCACTGTCATGCATCTTGATTTGCTAGACTGCTACCAGCTATTATAGCTATTAATTTCAAGAAGGAAAGTGAGAAAGAAAACCAGGGTGAGTTAACTCACGCTGGGGTTCAGTGTAAGTTTTTAGCGTGACTCAAGTCACGTAGGTTGTATTCTAGCGTGGCTTAAGTAAGTTGGGTTTAACACCTGCGTGAGTTAACTCACGCAGAGGTATTTTCGAAAGTTTGGTTGGGAATGAGCGAAACTTTATGCGAGGGGAACAATTTTTCTACCTTGAAGCAATGGTCTAAGGATGGGGACGAAGGTAGAATGGTCCTTAATTTGGAGCAAAAGGAGTAATCACTTTGCTCATTTTTTTAATGATGGTTCATTTATTTATATTTATATAATAAATAAAACCAAAGCGTCCATCGATAGTTTTCAAAAATGAAATTGCTTGTCGACAAAATTCATGATAATTAGAGAATGTGTTTATATCAAGATAAAATGAAAATGTTGATTCTACTTCTTTTTTGGGATTCTACTCATTGTTATATCAAACTTGAGTCTATATGACATTTGGGACCAAAAGTCTTCATATACTACTATATTGCATAGTGGAATTCTAAATGATTTAAATGACTTAGTAAACCATTTAATTAGGAAAAGCAAAAACTTGGTATAAATCATGAGAAACGTCGAAGGTAGATGCAATTATAGAGACCATTAAGAAAAATGCAAAGTCACAACAATGGTCGACTTGTATGTAAAAAATGAAAATGTTGATTCTACTTTTTTTTTTTTAGGGATTCTACTCATTGTTATATCAAACTTGAGTCTATATGACATCTGGGACCAAAAGTCTTCATATACTACTATATTGCATAGTGGAATTCTAAATAATTTAAATGACTTAGTAAACCATTTAATCAGGAAAAGCAAAAACTTGGCATAAATCTTGAGAAACCTCGAAGATAGATGCAATTATAGAGACCATTAAGAAAAATGCAAAGTCACAACATTGGTCGAGTTGTGTGTAAATAAAGGATACTTTCCACAATTGAATATCTTCATGAGAAGAGTTAAATGTATATAAGATTAAAATGAGTTAGACAACATGATCATCATGTATAGGAAGCATGAAGATTATGGAAACTAAGTCATGCTAACATTGAGACATCTGGTTTTGATAACAACACCCACTAGTTTGCACCAACATCCAAATTTCTTTGTTTTGACGAATCATTTGTTCCATAAACATGTGGTCATCATAACCCATAAAGTCTCTGAATATTAACCATTTGCACCAATAAGAGTTATAAACCAATTTGAGCTGTTGGACGTGACAAAACTTGATGGGAAAAATTACCGACACCTAGAATTCCTTAAGGTAAGATACCGATATCGAGACCATATGAACATGAACGACCATAAAATAAATCAGCCGTGATACCATAGATGTCCAAAAACTCAGTTTATAATATATCATAACTTGATTAAAATCAAGCATTCGGGTTAAATGGGTACAACAAAACATGGCTAGGGAAAGCTAAGCAAACATAACATAAATTGATCCAACATGTGACTTAAATAATATCAAATTTTGTTCAATAACTCCCATAAGATGGTTCGTTGCATATTCTCAAACATTTATCAAAGAGAGTATGATCATCGGAGTCAGCACTACATTTCATTGTTGTCAAGGCATTATGTCTGATTACAAATTATTCCAATTAAATAAGAAAAAAGTCATTTCTGCCTCATCATCCCTTCTTCCTCCACAATCAGTAGTGATTGTCTATGATCATCAAAAAAGACAGAAAATAGAACAAATTAGAAAGGAAAAAAAAATACCTTTCAAAATCAAAATTAATCAAAACATTTTAAAAACAATCAACATAGTTTTATGTTTCTTCAATCATAAAGGTGTATAAATATTTTTCTAATGCGATCAATAAAAGAGAGAATAATAAATCAACACAGTTTTGTTCTTAAATCATAAGGGTATATTTTAATAGAAATTATTCCAACAAAAAAAATACCTCTCCTTTTCAAGTTAACCAACAATTTAGCCACTACCACACGTTTGTCTTGTGTATCTACTATCAAATGCATTAGATCACGTTTTCCAGCTCGGGTGCAAATGATATGTTCTTCTTCCCCTCCAAGCTTCAAGTCTTTGCAAATCTTGTCAACTTCACTTAGAAGAGCCATATCATCCACCCATTGGCCCATCATCGACGGATCAACAGCTGGAAAGTGCGAAATAGAAGCAAAATTGGTGCTCATAGTCATGCTGGTCCTTGGAAGAGCAGGAACACTTGTACCAGCTAATTTAGGGATACTGAATTTTGTTTCAAACAACTTTTTTGCTACTTTCAGAGATGCCCAGTCAGCAGGTATATTAAGCTGATAGAATAAAACAAATCAAATAAGCTTAAGATTAAATTTGTAGAAAACAGTGCATGTCATCTGTGCCACCAAGGAAAGAAAAGAAGTCATTACATCTTTTTTTCTCATGATGGTTCGGATCGCAACGAGTCTCTTTCGCACCTCCGTTCCCGTTTTCTGGGCACCGTATTCTTTCCTAACTATGTATTCGTTTAGTATCTGTGTCACACTATTCCATGTTTCGGGTTGAGACAAGTCAAAATCCCTATAGTCGGGATGATTTGTAGCTATCTTATAAAATTTCTTCAACATGAAATTGTCATGTCGTGAAGTCCAGTCAGGAAGCTTCTCTAGAATGGCTAGCGTTTATCCTATTATATATGTTGTGTGCAAATTACAACAATCGAATGGAATTATTCACTGTTAATAAAAGATTTCTCACCTGAGTGCCAGCAAACTCAATCTTATTCTCCTTAGATAGAAGATCATCAACAGCTTCCTCAGTGTCAAAGGTGACAAACCCAAAGCCACGGGAATGATTAGAAGAGTGGTCATTCATTATTTGGTGATCTTTGACTTCTCCATAGCGTGTGAAAAAGTCTCTAAATTCATCTGCACAAGAACATCTCAATGTAAAAACAATATCAACAAAAGCAAGGTTCCATTTGCTGGGTCTATTTTACGTTAAACAAGCTAGTTTCCAAATCAAAAACTTAATTTTGGAGTTTAAACAATAGCTTATGTTGGGTATTAACTGAGCTTTAAAGAAAGAAAGGTGGGGTCATAATGAAAAATAGTCAATTTATTTATCACCATACAAATATTATGTATGTCTAAGTGATTCATAAGACTTTTTAAGTGAAAAAAACTTTAAAATATAAGGTATACTAAAAAAATAAGGGAGCTGACTGAGAACAATATCAGACAAAATCTCTGACATATCCTAAACAGTAATCTCCCGGTAAAGAAACAACGTTGAATTATAGAATCTGAAACTTAAATAATTTTCATTGTCCATAGGGTCCTCATATTTTCAAGTAAGCTCTCTCACGGTGCTGCTATGAGTCCGCCTAAGTGATAACCTCAGTCGAGCATCGAAAAATTAGCTGCTGTCTAAACAGATAACCTACCTTCAGTCACATTTGAAGGAATACCACTTACAAATATTTTCTTTGTCCTAAAATCCTTAGAGCCAACAGCTCCCCTTGGTATAGTCCGCTTAATCTCAACCTATAATATATAATCCCAAAACCATATAAGAGCCAGCTACGTATCCATTAACTTTATATAAACGAAACAAAACGAGTAAAATCCTATGCAAAGACATGGTAGAAAAAACAATTCATACTTGTTTGCTGTTGATGGTATGAGAGTCCTCGATGACTTTATCGACCACAGATGGATCAGCATAAGTAATAAACCCAAATCCACGAGGTTGTCCAGTTTTCCTGTCCTTCATGATGACGGAATCAGTAATCTCACCATATATTTACCAAAGTGCTTGATAAATTGGGCTGCAAAACACGAAACCCAGCCACCTATAAATATCTTTCTGCAAATTATGGAAAACCAAATCTAAAAATATTAGCATCTAATCTAATATAACAACACTGTAACAACAACAACATGACCAAGAAAAAAACTCATTTTCTTTGAAATGTCAAAAAATTCAATCTCTATAAACTCATTTACTCGAGGTTCAAATTCATCAATTTCTTAGAAAACAAACAGAATCTGTAAAAAAAACCTAAGACATTGTGATATTATATATAATATATTTCAATTTAATTAACAAACAAAAAACCTTTTTCTTGAAAACCCTAACAAATTGAATCTTTGTAAAATGATTTTCTCAAGGTTTGAATTCTACAATTTCTCCAGGAAAACACAGAATTAATGTTAAATTCTAAAAAAATGTGATATCATATATGCTTAAACTTAATTAACAAAACCCCTTTTCTAGAAAGAAAAAAAAAAAACCTAAAAATTGAATCGTTATAAACTGATTTTCTCAAATTTCCTCAGAAAACAAACAGAATTAGTGAAAAATCTAAAAAACCTAAAATTGAACAGTTATAAACTGATTTTCTCGGGTTCCAATCCTGCAATTGACAAAAACCCTTTACTAGTATTTAATTAGCAAAAAAAACCCTTCTCATAAATTCCTTAAAAATTGAATCTTTATATACTAATTTTTTAAAATTTCAACGTTCCAATTCTTCAATCTTAGATACCCTAAAAATTGAATCTTTATAAACTAATTTTCTCAAATTTCAATGTCCAATTCATCAATTAACAAACAGAATAACAAAGAATTCAAAAATTTAAGGTCACTTTAGTTATCCATACACTATAAACAGATATGTAAAATAATGTTGTATAAGTAAAAGAAACTGTTTCAAAGAACTATACAAATACAGGACTAGTTAATAGGAAGGGGCCAAGGCATTTGAATTGCAAAGAGATGCAAACAAAAAAAGGTTATTTTATAGGTTGAGCATGGACATAGAGAAGCGTTGAGGCAAAACTTTAATAAGAAAATAGGACTACTACACCATAAAAAACAATAAGTTCATTAAGGGCTGTAGAATGTCATTATTGTTGTTTTGTTTATGTCAACCTTTCAAAGTAACCTTTAAAAAAACACACATTTTAAAGTAGAATGGAAATCCAGTTCAAGCCTTTCTTTTTTATTTTTGCAATTATGTGCATTGCTTTTGTCATGGTTGCAGGTAATAAACTAGTTTTATAACTCAGTTAAGTTATATTTTCACTAAAAACATACAATGATCTATGACTGCTATTTGTACAATCTCAATGTGTTTGTACAAGTATATCCACAAATAAAATCTTTAAAATTTTTACAAAAGAGTTGACAAATCAATAATGTAATTTCATTTTAAAGTAATGTTGATATGATTTCTTAATATTAAGGAAAAAATAGATTTTATAATAATAGTTATAAATCATACAATGATGAAAATAATAACATTAAAATTTTGGCTGACAAGTACTTTATCAATTATTGTTACTGAGAGTAAAAGCATTAAGCTCAACAAAAATGATGCTAAAACACCTTGTCAGTGTATGCATCAAAGGATAAAATGAAATGAGTTACGATCTAGCAATGTTTAGTTCATATGGTAAATATTTAGGGTTTTATATTATGTACTTAGAGATTAACTGAATCAAGTCTTCTGATTGAAATTGAAGGGATAAGAATGGAGATTACGACGATGACTTGAGATGGCGGTGACAACGACAACTTATGGCAACATATGTGATGCCCTAAGCAGTGACAGAGCCACCTTAGAACGGGTAGTACTTGGGTGACATTGTGGTTGGTGACATTGGCCAACCACAATGTCACCCAAGTATTATCCCCTTAAAACGTATGTGGGCAATGTCCCACCCCACACAAAAAATTTATAGGAAAAATTACTAAAATACCATTGGATTTGAAAAATAAATTACTCTCTCCATCCATACCACTTTCTCTTCTTTTATGAGATTATTATTGATGATTTCATGTCCCTCAAAACACAGAAAATATTTTAAATTTTTAAGATATGTAGTTTAATTTTTTGACGATCAAGTTTGTACTTAATGTTGTAACCAAATTTTTTTTTTGTACATAATGCCTATGATAAAATAATTTTTTGTTTATATATTATAGTTTATTTCGGTGGCCCACTCAAACAAGAAAATAATTTTTTTGTTTATGTTGTAACTATTATTGTTTGTACAGCTGAAGGCGTGTCACTAATGGATTAAACCGCAAATCTGACGGGTTTTTTTTTCAGCTCATTTTGACAGCTCTATAGTCGACCTCACTTAGTGGAATAAGGCTTGGTAAATGAGAAATAGATATTATGAGTTGTTACAAAATTATCCTTAATAAATGTTATTGGAAAGATAAATTGAATAATTGAAAGAAGAGAGAGAGTAATAAATAGTTAAGGTTGTAATAGGAAAAGTAACATTAATTCTTCATTGGTATTGTAAAGCGGCTTATAATTTGGGACAATTTTTTTTCCCAAAGTGACTTATAATTTGGGACGGAGGGAGTATTTAGTATAAAAATAAATTAATATTTTCTTTTAATGATATAAGAATGGGAATAAGGCTTGGTTGTTGTTGTATATAAGAATGGGAATAGGAAGTGAAATTATAGAGGAATCTCAAAGTTAAGCGCTGCATCAAGACCATGATTCAATATTTAATGAATTTGAAGAAAGTGTTGTAGTAGTACATATATGCGCCTTAATCTATTGCAACTAAGGTGAGATACCAGTAGCACACTGATTATTGTGCTCAACCACCTGTTGCTCTGTAGTCTTGTTTTAAAAGCCATTCCATATTTCTGTACTAGTTTCACATTAAATTGATTAGCAGTTTAGACATATCTGTCAGACACTAGACAGGTCATCACGTAAGAACCTCCGTTTAAGAAACAAAAAGCAAGAGAGTCAGAACTTACATTAGTAATAAGCATCTTCAGTACCTTGGTTCTGTTCTTAATACGAGTGTGATGAGCTCAAAAGTTCAACTACCTGCACAACCAGCCAAGTAATTTACAGAAATATGTTGGTAGAATCAAGGTAGCAGAAAGGGGGAAAAGCATGTAAACTATTGAAAAGATGCAAAGTAATAGAAGGTTGAATGGTCCAAAAAATGCATATGGTTGAATGAATTGACAAGTCCCCCCACAATAGAGACCAGAACTTCCATGCAATTCTCAAAATTACGGTTAATAAGAGAAAAAGCTAATTATCATTAATGTCAGGGGAAAAACAACTTGATGATAAAAAAAAGCTCCTATCATGATATAGTTCTGAAAGGGGTTAGAACCATTGTAAATTGTAACTTTATCTTACAATTTGAAAACATTAGCAAGAGCCAAGAAGCTGATTCCTCAACTTGAACCCATGATATTCTAGTCATATGACAGAACCCCAACCGTTGTGCCAAAGTACTTATTATCAACACTTAATATAGATACAAAATAAGTGAATAACTAAACATGATTAAACAATAACAATGAAATACTCAATACCTCTTTTTGCTAGAAAACAATCTTGTATTTCTCCCTCCTCTTGCAGTATATATGATAAGTCCACCAATTATAAAACCTTTTAGCAGAGATTCTTCTATATCACATACTTGTATGAGAGCAATTACAATGTACACATACACGCCTCATCAGGAAATAATTACTTTTAGTCACCACTCTTTGTAAAACAGAAGAGATAAGATACTGTTGGCCTAGGAGCTTGGCAATGCTGTCAATCCTTCTATTCATAGAGTAAAGTATCATGTTTCCTAGCCCATATATGATCACAAGGGGGAATTGATTTTGTCAAAAATATGCTATCAAAAGGAACTGATCTTTGTGTTACCAGTAATCTTTACAAGAACATAAACCATCTTTGAAATGATGGAAACGAATAGTATCTCGAAGAATTATTTCTCTCTTCTCCACCACGGAGATGAGTTTCATTGTTGTATGACAATCAGAGCAAACCCTCAAGTTCTTCATCACCCTCACTGGTGCTGATTTTGGTAACGATATAATTCCAAAAGTTACGGCTAACTTTTCACTATGGTGGCTCATTCTGACAGTACCACTGCATTCAGTTTCAGCGATGCCCAAAGGAAGCTTCTCATTGTCAAAGCTAATTTCCTTTATTTTCGCCAACAATTCTCCCAATCTTGAATAAATCAATTCACTTATTGGATGAGAACAATCGTCCACCAAAAATGTATGAACAGTATTTCCTACCTCAATCCAACTTATACCAGGTTCCTTTTTAACTCCTCGATCCTGCATGAGCTTCCGAACCTCTAAAGCATGTTTCTTTTTCCCCACGTCATTGTACAAGTTGTAAAGAAGCACATAAGACGCGGCATCATGAGGTTCAAGCTCAATTACTTTGTCAGCAATACATTTTCCCATTTCAGTGTCCTTACGGACCTTGCAAGCACCGAGCAAGGCACGCCACAGTACCGGGTCGTCCTCAAAACCAGAATCATAAATTAATCTCTGAGCTTCCTCCAGCTTTCCTGCACGCCCCAAGAGATCAACCATACAAGCACTGTGTTTTACATTAGCTGCTATGCCAAAATCTTTCTTCATGATTTCATAATATCTAAATCCTTCGTCAACGAGGCCTCCATGGCTACAAGCAGTTAAGACCCCAAGTAATGTGATATGGTTAGGCTCAATTCCAGAGACAGTCATCAACTCAAAAAGTCTAAGAGCTTCCTTAGCAAAACCATGTTGTGCATAACTACAGATCATCACAGACCAGGACACAACATCAGGATTCTCTGCCTCTTCAAAGGTGATCCGAGCGGAATCAATATCCCCTGATTTCGCATACATACAAATCTGCGTATTTTTAACAATGGTAAAATCCGCAACACCGAATTTCAATGCATAACCCTGAATCTGTTCTCCGGTCCTTGCTGCAGCCATATCTGCACAAGCACCCATCACACTCGACACAATAAACTCATCCACTTTCCTCCCATCAACCAAAAATCGATAGAACAAAGACAAAGCATTTTCAAACTTCCCATTTCGAACACAACCAGATATCATTGACGTCCACGAAACAACATCCAATTTCGGCGTCAACTCAAAACACCTTAACCCATCATCAACATCACCAAAAAAAGAGTACATCTCCACCAACGAACTCCCAACAAACTCATCATCCTGTAAACCATTCCTCAAAATCTGCCCATGAATCTGTCTCCCAACCTCAAAATCACCTACACCAATACAGGCCTTAACAATACTCGAAAACGTAAACTTCGAACACTTCACTCCCATCCTCCTCATCTCATTAAAAACCCTAATCGCCTCCCGTGCACTTTCGCAACACAAACCACCTCTCAAAAACCCAGCAATCATAGCATTATACATAAAATCATTCTTATTCTTCAAATCAAACCCCTCAAAAACCCTAATTGCATCCCTTAAACAGTCATTTTTTGCGTACATATCAAGTAAAGCAGTTCCAACAACAACATTGAAATCCAAACCAAACTTAATCCCAATTCCATGAATCATTTTCCCAAAACAAAAATGATTATTATAATCATCAACATAACCACAAGAACTACAAACATTAAGTACAGTACTTAAAGTATAATCACTAAAACTAAATCCAAATCGATGCATGTTGATTAAAAGGTTGAAAACCTGTTTGTAACTGTTTTTAGTAGCTAATTTAGCATAAGCAGAAATTATTGAATTATAAGAGATATCATCTTTGGTGAAAGAATTGTCGAATAAAAAACGAGCGGTTTGGATTTGACTACATTTGGAGTACATGTTGATGAGGGAATTGAGAATGGAAGGAGTATTGTTGAAGGATCCATTGATGAGGATTGAAGCATGGATTGTTTGACCTAAACAGAGGTTTTTTGTTTTGGCAGAGAAGGAAAGAAGATTGGTGAAGTTGGTTGGTGGGTTGACGGAACCGGGTTTATTGATGATGGAAGAGTGGACCGGGTTTGATGTGGAAGGTTTGGTGATGATGGAGGGAATATGAGATTTGAAAGGGTTTAGTTTGTGGAATTGGGACATGGATGAATGTGTGAGAGTGTTTGTGTTGGAGGGACATAGCATTGTCAGGTGCATCTATCTTGTCCAAATTCTTGTAAGGCTGTCCATTGTATAAATGATGTATTTAGTTTATATTCACTAGATACATCAATTACTCAATGAATCTAAAAAATCAAATTTTTCTTATAAATAAATAGGACCGGAGGGAATAAGATGAAGAGTTAGTAAAACTTTAAAGTGATGTTGATGTTTGCTTTTAGTTTGTGTGTAACACAAGTATACAGCCAAAAGAGTAAAGGTTGAACATCTTATAAGTAACAAGACCCATAAACTCATAGCCTTAAGGTTTTGGGTAGGAGTGTGGTGTCTCTTGCTTGTGCGGTTGTTATAGCCTCGATGTAGACGGTCTCCCTGGCTCCCCCAGTGACTCAACACACCTGCCCGTGTAAGCCTGATACAACATGTGTTTTTCTTTCATTGGACCCGATTGAAACCACTCGTTTCCCATTTTTTGGGTCGGATTGGACGGTGTATTTCGGTTTCTGGGTTTTTGTCCAGCCTTACTAAAGAGAGTATGAAGTTTTCTTTGCATATTGGGGTATTTTGGTAATTTCACCATAACTATCACTCGTAGTTATGAAGCATGAACACTCACACGTCATCACCGATAAAATGTTGAGAAAACGATATAATTCAATGTAATCACGTATGTTTGTATAGTGTCGGACACCGACCCTACAATGACACACCTTCAATCAAAAGTGTTGATATTGCATAGATAAGTGTATCCATTTAATATAATAAATGGATGATGTAATTTGGAGAGAGATATACACATAAAATAGATAGTGGGTCTTATTATTAAGTGGGTTCAACCATCATTAATTACTTTTTAGTTTTTTGAAATTTTTTTGTGTTTATATCTCTCCAAATGGATGAAATGGAGAGAATAATAAATGGAGAGGACCTTAACTCGTTTGGTATCACGTTGGGTATGTTCATAATTACAGCGTCATGATTTTGCAGAATCTACAAAGTGTGGCTTTTAGAAAATCATGGTGGGTCCCCGTGATTCTGACATATCCATTGTTATACCAACCATTGCCTAAGTAGTCCCTAAACTATTTTTAATCCATCAAGATAGTCCATGAATTATCATTCTCTCTCTTGTTTTTAAAGGAAATGAGAGACTAATTTAATCCATCAAGATAGATCAATAATAATTTAGGTACTTAGTGTATGTTTATATAGTTTAGAGACTAAATTGATGAAACTGTGATGATTTACGGATTAAATTGATGGTTTATTCATAAAATGATGAGTTGTTTGAACGACATGTGGCTGCATTTATTGTATGTTAAGAGAATGAAGGTTAATCTCCATTGTTTCCCTTGCCTGAATAGAATTTACTAGTATGGACACCCGTGCCAAGCACGGGCTAGAATATCGTAATATTTAAGAGAGAAAAATGCTCTGATGTATGAAGTGTTGGTTAAAGTCCAATGTTGAATAAAAAATTGGAGGTTGAACAACAAATAAATTAATAAAACTCATATTTAAGTCTTCAATTTTTCGATGAAGATGTGGTATCATTCTCACTTGTGTGGTTTCTCTTTCTACAATGTGTCGAATCACATCAATGTTGACTCCCATATAAGATCCAACGGTGGTATCGTA
>Ga0315914_1005658_pt1 | contig 18097 bp, 6 predicted proteins | sample MpolenodulesMG_FD_203920 | JGI IMG/M metagenome (GOLD analysis project Ga0315914, IMG submission 203920) | Medicago polymorpha root nodule microbial communities from Los Angeles, California, United States - elongated nodules | ecosystem: Host-associated > Plants > Roots > Nodule | place: USA...
TATTGTTCCTTTCAAAAGATTAAATTTTTGTTAGGCTTGTTTAAATGAAGGTATTGAAGTGTCAAGGAATGAACCTTATTCTTTTGACACTTGAATACCATCATTTAAACAAAGCCTAACAAGAATTTAATATTTTGAATGGAACAATAGAAATGCCGGTCGGATACTGGAGTCCTGCTACTTAGCAAGTTTGAATTTATCCCATTCAGAGGTAACATAATTGTTGTAGTTGGAATGTACATTCCCGAATGTAACGTAATGAGTCGTCTATATAAGTTAGGAACATGTATTATTGAGAATCAACTATATAAGTTATAATATCGAATGGAACAATAATTTATTTATTGACTTTTCAAATTTATATATCAATATATTTGAGTTTCGCATTTATTATAAATTCATGTACTTTACGTGTATTGTGTTGTATAATGTGCAAAATTTGACGCATTTCAAACAATTGTGAAACGTTAACGCATTATCGGTTTTGTGTAATGTTACCGATTAATTGCTAAACTATAAAATGTTGATCTTTGGGATTGCCGGATGTTGTTGTTTCGGTTTGATTTCATGCGGAATTGCCGTTTGAAATTACAGGTACAAACATGCCAAAATGGCTAGAAAAACCATTGTAGACTGCACTGGTTCTGTTTACTGGTGTGAACGGCAGTTAACTGCCGCTGGTGCCAGCGGTTGTTAACTGCTGCCGATTACTTGAGCGGCTGTTAACTGCCGCTAAGGACTATTAGGTAATTTTCTTGTGTTATTGTAAACTTTTCTATTAGAAAAGCAATCTTCTTTTATTTAACTTGCTAAAAATATCCAACTACCTGGTGCCCCGGCCGGCCCATAACAGCTGGTATGGGACTTTATGTCATGCAATTAGACAATTTACAAGAGGGATCCACATTTTCGGCATTTTTTAATGAATGCTTCATCTAACTTAAATGTATTTTTTGTAAAAGACAAAAAAACTCATCAAAGTTTTATAAAAATCTCAATTATAATAAGTCATTGTTTATTAAAAAAACGTCATTGTGAAGTATTTTAAAATCATTGGTTTGAACTTTGTTAAAGTATATTTTAAAACGCATGTAAATTAATTTCTGAGCCCGTTATTACAAACCAAAAATCAGTACTTAATTAATAAAAACGTATGCATATTGGGGAATACCGGGTTCAATTCTCAGGGAGAACAACGCTTGGCCAGTGTACATGTCTCTACGCACGAACCAGATTAGTCGTCCACCTTTGGTGGGTCGAAAACCGCTGTAAAAACCAAAAAAAAAAAACGTATGCAAATTTTTTATTTTACAGTAAGAAAAATTTAGGGTGATAAGATGATGTCTCAATTTAAGGGACTCTAAGACTAAAAAAACAATTACATTTACTTTTCTATAGTTTTATCTAATTTTATTTTTATAATTGAAATATATCATACACGTTTGACCTTTAAAAAAATAATATCATACTCGTTTGATACATAGTGTTCGTATAATTTTTTTTAGGGGAGTGTTCGTATAATATTGTCTTAATATAACCTGAATAAATTATTTGTTTTGAACTAGTAACATATTTTTTGCATGCAGAATTGTTTTTGTAAATTATCATTTCGATAGGTACCTATACCTACATGTTATTATGGAAGTATGTTAATTAAACGGCCATGTGGGCACGAATTAGTCTAAGATATCAGTAAGTTGTAATATTAAAATTGTGTTCAAAGAGAGATTCCTACCTAAACCTAGCAACTAGCGACGAGCTAGGCACATTCTTAAAGAGGTATATTACGTTTGAATGTCTTTGCAATATTTTTTTAATTCAATATAACTAGTTAAATCATCTCTACATGAAATTAATCTTCCATTTTATTGCAAAGTCTTGTTTTCACAAGCTTCATGACTGAAAAAATTGCTATGTTGTAGAAGCAGCAGTTGAAATCATGAGCGTAAACACAACAAATTACTCTACCGATCAATCAAATGATAAATTGTAAATTTTTCTGTAAAAGAGAATGTTTTCGGATATTGTTGAGATATTTAAAATTCATAATGTTTCAATGCATCAAGCTCATAATGATATAATCGAATCTCAAAGGATACTTCTCCTAAAACTTAAAACTAAGCTAAAAACTAGCTATGGTATCTCCATATAGTTTGGTCACAAAATGTCAATGTGCAGCATGCTTTGTATTTTTGGATTTGGAAATTGTGTTATCTATTATTTTGAGAATTTAAACACTATATTTAAGTGCATTTAAAGAGTATTAGACTACCAAAAAAAAGTGCATTTAAAGAGAGGGGTGGCGAACATTACAGTGCTGCATGTACTAAGGGTGACGCTTATACTTGGTCCGTCCAGGCACGGGGGCAATGGAGTCATCCGACCTCACTTGTCTCCACTTGTTTATTGTATTTTTAACCTAAAAATTAGATATTTATCTAGTTTGACCCCACTTATATAGTATTATTGTCTTCACATAGTCAATTTATTACACTACAAAAAATTACAAAACTAAGAAAGAACCTAATAAGTGTTCTAAGATAACTAGTTAATAAATCAAAAGAAGTAGTTTTTTTTAATTTTTATAAAAGGTTGTTGTAATTATTATATCGATAAAATAAATGCTCATTTTTAAGATAAAATTTTCTTTTATGAAATCTTTAACCAATTATCTTAGAGCATATCGTTAGCAAAACTATAAAACTACTATTATAATCTAAACTATTCTTATATTTGTTGAAAAAGGCTGTGACCGACGCTACGTTTGTGGTGAAAAAATAATTAATTATGGTTATATTTCTTATACTATGCTAGAAATGGATACATATTTTAAAAACTCAATATTTTACGGCAATTATAAATATAATCTGTATAATTTTTGCACGCTTACGTGTTTATAAAATTTTATGATATAACTTTGACCCACTTATTAAAATTTATGAATCCGTCACTAGGTCCGTCCCGTCGAAAATCAGATAGAGTAATAAATGAGTATATGAAATTTGAGAACGGAAAAGATAAAACTCGTCTCCGGCCCATTGTCATGGGTAATTGATGACTTGATGTAACCACAATTGGAGTTCATTTTAGTGCAATATAGATATGACTTTTTTGCAACCAATAAACTCCATGTGTCTATGAATGTGTTTAAGAAATGACAAGTGATTTTCTCATGGATTATGGCATGCAATTCAAATACTTGGGGTGCAAGAGCTCAATATTTCCATATGGCGTTGTTTGACTTGAATTCAAAGATTCTTGTTCTTTGTTTTAACTGTTTGACTGATGATTTAGTTTTTGGCTCCATTATCAAACATTCTATGTAGGGGTAAGTTGGTCTCGAATTATCAATATTATTTACTTGAGTTTATCAAGAGGCAGATTAGTAAGATAATCCACACCTTAGCAAGGCTTGCCACAAGTCAAACAATTGATTAATTTTACATACCAAATTTTAGAGAAACAATTGACAAAAAAAATTATGATTTTTTTTAATAACCATTGAATAACTTTTTTTTAAGCATTGAATTTATTTTAATATGATTATCCAAATCAATCCAAAGCCAATTGTATTCAATTTATCATAATAAACAAATCATTTTAAAATATATAAACGATAAACAAAATTCATTGAACTCAATTGATTAAAGAACTTCAATCAATTATATATTTAATAATTATTTATAAAACTTTAGTTATTTATATATCAAACTCCGAGCTATTTGGAGTCTTGTCTTGACATAAAAAAAAAAAAAATGAAATTAATCATGTTTACGTAGCATTTTCAATTTTTGATAGAATAGTCAAACATTACCGGTGGCGCCGGTGATAGGTTGATAAACATAAACCTCTTTTCTATACTCAAAAGTTTCTTTCTTTTTTTTTGTTTCAATAATCTCTTCTTATTGAGTCTTTGAAATTGTACGGAGGACTCTGAGTTGTCATCTTTAAAGCCTCTGATCCAACCAAAAATCTCTACTTTCTTCAACAATTCATCTCTACAAGTTTTGGGTTGTGCTTATTTTCTCAAGCAGATGACCACAGTGAGTTTTCTCTCTCTTCTTTGTCTTTGATCATTGTTTGGTCTTGTTTTTAACATGTTTTTGTTTACTGTTATGTTGAAACAATTTTAGGAAAAGGTTAGGAAATTATTGTTTCAAATCTCTTAAGTAGTAACTTAATTAGCTGTTTATTACTTTATTGGGACTATGCGGTAATTGGTTTGTAGCGTCGACACTTCAGATTGAAAGTGTGTCCAGGTATCTGAAACTGATATGACACCGACACATGTGACTATATTTAAGCACTTCCATTTTCTCAAATTATTAGCGATGTTTATGTGTTAGTGTTATGTTTGTGTCGGTGTTTCATAGGGAAATTCAATAAGAAATATGGACTGTGATTTTCTTAGTTTATGGTAGAAACTAACCTCATGAATTGGGTGGTGCTCAAATTTTAATTTAGTCTTGTAAATGGATTTCTTTTTTTTTCATGGATAGAAAAATATGATATCCAAGATGTGTGTTAACATTAATAGAAGAAAATAACGGGAATTCGTAAATATAGTTTTTGGTTGAATTGAAAAGGCAAAAACAAGCAGCTAATGGAGCGGTATAAGCGTGCTCTTATGTTGTATTTATATATTTGAGTTGAACTATAACCTTCTTGAGCTGTAATTGTGTTGGCACCGTAAAATTGTTGCTATTTATAGTGTTTGGTTTTTTTCATCATGCGTGTGTCTGTGTGAATATGTAACAACTTCACAACATGTGACCGTGAAAAGATAACGCTGCTACTGTCGAAATGTGTTATGTTATTGAATAGACTTTGAGTGGATGAGGTTATTTATATTGGATTTTCATTTTTGGATCCAAATTAAACTTCTTTTATTATTTCTTTTAGAGGAACGGAAGGGGAAGATATCTGCCCTGAGGTTGCTTCCACTTTCCATCTGTTTACTTGTATATGTTTGATATACTTTACACTGATAAATTCGCGTATCTTTGTTATCCTTTGCAATAATTTGTTGCTTGAGTAGTCTAACATATTCCCAGGAGATGTTGAAGCATCTTTTGTGAAGTTCCGTCTACGACAACTACCTTAAGGTAGACAAAAAACAAAAACCAAATTATAAGCTAGATGTTAATGTTGGATTGAATAGCATTGTTTCTGAACTGATGTTGTAACAGAGGATACAAAAACTTTAACCCTACATGATAGAGTTAAGAGACTTCGTGAAAAGTTTATTGAGGAAACAATATATGCGACACTATATACCAGTACTAGAATAAGTATTTTACGTCTCTGTTATGCTTTCGTAAAGAAATAGTGATCACATTATGTAATTACAAAATCACGATAACTTTGTTTCTTTGGCAGCTGGTTGTTTGCAGTTTGACATGTGCATACTCCAGCAATGTGATTAATTGAATAAAGCATCAATTTAGTCCCTAAACTGTCTCTCTCTCTCTTCAATTTAGTCCCTAAACTATGAAAATATACTAAATAGTCCCTAAACTATACAAAATTCATCAATTTAGTCCCTAAAGTATATGAAAATCCATCAATTTGGCCCCCAAAATCTCATAGTCAATACCAAGGACTAAATTGATGGATTTCATAAGTTTAGGGACTATTTGTATATTTTTATAGTTTAGGGACTAAATCGGTGAGAGGCTTCAGGGACTAAATTGATGGTTTATTCTGATTAATTTCTAGCAATTCCTCGAGATTAATGAAAATTTTACTGAATTAATGAGCTTTACAATAGACCATTTGGAATATTAATTTTTATATAACAGGACAAGGGACTTGATAAATATTGTCATTTATTGAAATTTAAGCATATTAAAGAAGTTTCAATAGTAATACTATTATTTGTTCTGGGATCTGTAGTAATGAAGAACAGTCTGGATGTTGTTTGAATGTTAATGGACTGAATCTAATATAAAGAGTGATATTGTCATATAAGAAATTAGTTCTCTGTGGTAAAATGTGACGAGCTTCTTTGCTCAATTGCAGTAAGTTGTACCAAGAGACGTCTTAGAATACCATTGTAGTATGTAGAAACAACATATAATTAAGATTTGTAAAGTTCAAACTTCATGACCCTTTTAATTATGTTGTCTGTTTCTGGATCAATATGGCTGCAATGGCTTAAGTTCACTTTAGCGTAAAAGAGGATTATTTGATATGATTCATTCAAGAATAGTTTTTTAAAAAGGTAAATGCGTGGAAATAAAAATAGGAGTCTTTTTACCGTGTTTTTTTCCTTTCTGTATTTGAAAGACGAATTTTTAGCTGACCCCACCATGTGGAAAAAGGCTTGATGGTTATTGAAAATTGATGAAAAACTATTCTTACATGCAGTCTTCATTTCATGTTTTCTGTATTCTAGAGGGAAGTGGATGGCTTGGATAAAATATTGTATTATAACTATTTGCACGCAGTGTTAAATTTTGCTTTGATGGTAAATTGGAATATATTTTAGATCAATCTCAGAATGGTTATAAATGAGTAAATGGACGAATAATGTGTAAATTAGTACCTTGCTCTGTTATTTACCTATTATTAACTTTGATTTTAGTACAGGAAGGATAGCTATTAGCATTTAAAACCTGTATTACAGTATTTTTTTTGAAACTTGACTTGATAGGATCTCTTCAATTTGTGTTAATTTGGCAGCAACGTTCTCATGTTCCAAAGTTTGGCAATTGGGAAGGCGAAGATGATGTTCCTTATACAGTTTATTTCGACAAAGCTCGGAAAAGTCGACCTGGCTCCAAAATGATTAACCCAAACGATCCTGAAGAAAATCCAGATTTAGCTCTTCAAAATTCATCTTCTGATGACGTAATTCCTCCAAAACCAAGAGTTAGTTCAGAGAATCAATCAGAAAAAGGAACGGTGAGACTAACACATAACGATCTACAAAAGAACAAGGAGGAGGGTGATGTTAAGCATTCTGTTAACTCGCCGGCTCGTCCTGGAGGTCATGGAGTAGGTTCTGCTGATAGCCGCAGAAGACCTTCAAGACAAAGTACTGCTAGCTCAGAGTACAGTGCTGAACGTTCACCTCTTCATCGCCAGGCTAAAACCCCTGGCAGAGATAGTCCTTCTTGGGAAGGAAAGAGTACATATGACAGCAGTCATGGTACACCTGGAAGATCCCGATTGAGACCGGTTAATCGAGATGATGAAATTGTTAGTTTTCTTTTCTGTTATCCCGTTTTATCACGTACTCCCTCCGTTCCTTTACAACTGATTTTTTTTTTTTGAAGTGTTGTTATTTATTGTCGATTTCAAAGTTATATGCATCATTAACTGCTATTTTGTCAATAATACCCATATCTATTTATTGTAAAGAGAGAAATATGTGCAATAAGATAATAAACAGCCAAGGGTATAATTGAAAAAAACAATTAATTTTATCAAAATCAATAAAAATTATTGATTCTCTTATTTTGTGTAAAACAACCTTAAACGCTCTTAAAAAGGAACAGAATCTTGAATATATATTACATCAGTGATTGAAATATTTATTTTTTATGCATTCGACCTTTGAATCTTTATGAAAGTTCCCTTCACAAATGATTTGAGTTTTTCTGTGTTTTTATGACTCTGATTTGGCAGCCTGATAAAAGTGCTGCTGTTCCAAAGTTTGGTGATTGGGATGAGAGTGACCCTGCATCTGCTGATGGCTATACTCACATTTTCAACAAAGTGCGTGAGGAGAAGCACGTTGCGGCTGGAAATGCACCAGGCACACCCAACGGGAGATCATATGTTATCCGAAACCAACCTGCGAATGACAAAGCTCAGGTATACTTGCAACACCTGCTTATTAAGACGTGATAAATGCTTACCATGTTGATGCTTCATCGCTTCTTGTTATTGGTTTTCCAGGGTTGCTGCTTTTTCTGGGGCAGAAAATGATTATTGAAAGTGCGATTTATATTCAAGAAGAAAAGAAGATAAGAATAGTGTTGTGAATGGTCGTGCGGCGTGTACCACTTCTATAATTTAACTCCTTTATTACGAGGGGTGTATTTTTAAAGGGTAAAGTGCGGAATTACAACTGTCAACGGTTGATATTTTAGCAATTTGATAGTGTGTTAAACACATGTTCGTAATTCATTGCAGTTAACTCGCACTTCACTCTTCAAAGTGCACACCTCACTTTAGAGGATCTAAATTCTACTCGTTTATATGTAAATATTTTAGGCTCTCTGCTAGAGGATAAACATCGCAGAAGTGCCTTTGTCTTGAATTTATATCCCACATGTACCTTCCTTTAATTTGATCATTAAGCACGTTTCGCACGCAAGATTGTGATCTTTTGTATAAGTAACTGTCACGCTTTAAATTCAATTTTTCTGTATTTATCTGAGATCTATAATATTTGTTACATAATTCTTCTATGATGACTTATGATTTGTGATTCCAGTTCTAGTTTAGTTTAACTCAATAATTCAATAACCAAACTGTATTGGAAGTGGATATTTTCTTGGTTATTGAAGATCAAGTAGGTTCTTAGATGAGTTGATTTTTTATGTCGTCAATTTGTTACCTTTATGTTCCCCTTCCATTCTTTTTCAAAACAACATTGTTAGTATGTTAATTGTTAATTTGTTAGTATTTGATGGAGGTGTAAATCGATCCCGAGACAATCTTTATCATTCCACTTCTTAACTCTTCAACTCTAACCAACCTTATATCTCATCCCTGCCATTCTTCTTTGCACCTTTAATTCTTCCAGTTGTGAAGATTAAAATTGCAAGAATAGTTTGCTTCTCCTGAGCTGAATTAAGAGACTCAACTTTTTTATTCGTGTAATTGGTGATTATTGACAATATATTTTTCTGCAACCGTCATCAGTTATGTGAATAAAAGTTGTATGAACTATATAACATAGCAAAGTCATGTGAAAAATATTGCAGGGTACAAACTAGAAGAGTACCACTAGAGTGGAATAAGTTTCAAACGCACAAACTATATTAATTCATTTTATTGGTAATCTTAGTCAAAACTTAATTGGAACAGGTTTTACTCTACTTCCAATGGGTAGACCATTTTACAAACTATTGATTTTGACCAATAAAGATCCATTCCCAGAGGATACAGTGTTAATGACTTTCTCTATTAAGCTTAGTTGTGTGGTTGTTCTTTGCTGATTATAGCTAAATCAGTCTTTCCCTCCAAATTATCGGATTTCTACATTTGTCACTAAATTTTCTTAGCAGTTTATTTTAATTTTTAAATGGTTTTTTTCTGACATCTCATAAATTGCAAGTAATTATACACATACCCTGAATTTGAAGAAACTATATAAAGGAAGGTCTCATACCTATGGAATTCATATATACCCCGTGGCCACACTAGTTTTGCCATGTGATGGCAGTACCACTATGCTAATACCTAACCTTATTCAATCCAACCACGAACGAGAGCTAGCTCATTCTCAAGCAGTAAACTTGTTATTTTACACATTAGTCTGTTATTGTCATGATAATGAAGTTACAGGTTTTAGGATAAAAGAAGGAAAGTATGATACACTAATCCCTATTTACAGGGGTACAATAAAACTCGTAAATCTAAATCATTAGGAAAGCTAAAATACAAATGAAATGATAATAATAGCAAACTAACAAAAACGAATCCTAAGAGATAATCTAAGATATAAGATACTTTAAGATAACAACTGGAGATAAATTAAGATATTGTAAGATAAGATACATGATACTTTAGGATTCAACAATATCAAACACTCGAAGATCATATACCACCAAACATCTAGCAGAGGGAACAAGTAAAGGGCCATTTTTACAGCTTCTGTATTATGCAGTCTTTGATTTGCAGAGACAGTATCTCCAATATGATTTCTCTGTGGTATGCTCGTATGCTGTTAGCATTTAGACCTTACCAATGCACAATAAGCTTAGATTGTCAACACGACAATTTCAATAAGCTTAGACCAAATGGATTTTGGTTTGCATTTCATCCCAACGTAATAGTATAGACCCAATATACTGCTCCCTCCGTCCCGGATTAACTGAGCCACTTCTTCATTTCACACGTATTAAGAAAAAAATATAAATGAAGGAGAGAGAAAAATGGTTTTAAGTGTTCTTGTTAAGTATTGATGCATTCTCCACTATCATAAATGCAAAGTGGAATATATTGAATTAGGAGTGATGAAAGTAGTATTAATTAGAGTTAAAAAGTAATTAACATTGTATTGAAAAGTGAAATGACTCAATTATTTTGGGACACTTTTTTTTGCAAATGACTCAGTTATTATGGACGGAGGGAGTATAACTTATATTGTAAAGTATACAAAAATATCACCTTCAATTTCAACATGCAACATCAAGACTTTGGGAGAAGTCTATTACTCCCTCCGTCTCAGAATAATTGTCTATAAAGCTATTTTTCTTTTTCTCAAAATAATTGTCACTTCAGAATACCAACGCAGCATTTATTATTTTTTTCCATTATTATATCCTTATTTATTGAATTTCATCCAACTTAATTACTCCACTGACTACAATTAATAATGGTGTTTTAATAAGTGACACTAATTTTACCATCATAATCAACACAATTAATCATTTCCTTAATAATTGTGCATAAACATGGATATTAGAACAGTACTAGTTTGTACTTAATGCTGTAGTACGAGTACAAAAGCAATGTCAGCATGCACCATCAATACTTTGATCTATTATTGGAACAGTACTAGTTTGTAATTATGTTGTAGCACGTGTACAAAAGTATGTCATATTGTCAATCACCATATATTTCACAAGTCACAAACAAGACATTCTATAAAACACCTACAAAGACCATTCTTTTACAGTATGTTTGGATCCACGTTATGTGGGATTTTCTCACATCCTCATGTTAATTCAACATGGATTTATAAAAGTTGAAAATCATGGAGTCAGTGCACCGTGCAGTGACACCGTGCATCTTTAATTTTATGAGCACTGGCTTAGTTGTGAATGCAGAAAACAAAAAATAGTTACATGGGACTAACATCAAGACCTATACCTCCACACAAAAAAGGGATTCGACTGAATAACTGCACAAACCCCTATTGTGGTTTAAATCCAAACAAGTTTAATTTGTTTAATAAATTCAGAAACAAATCTTGCTTCCAGAGATCACCAAATGCACTTGTCAGATTAATGCAAAGAAATGTCTGGAAATTCTTATCTCAAACGGGTATGAAACTATCCAATTTTGTTGAAACGATGAGATCAGAACTTGACACATAAACTAAACGAAGTAATTTGGCAAGATATGCATATGTAAATTCTGTTTTGAAGAAATAAATTCAGTGAGTAATGGAAATCTGCAAAGAAATAGCTCACATTCATACTTCTAAAGCTCTTGAAATTATATAAATAACAAGATCATACAAGAGAAAAAATGTGATGGGTGTGATCTAGGTGAAGGGTGTGTAAAACTAGAGAAAATAAAAGTAAGAAAATCATGGTTATTGAAAACTTGGTTGGTAATGTTACTATCCAACAAAACAAAGAGAACACTGATAAACACAAGACCAGAAACATACTAATCTCAGTCAGAAGATTTGAGTATTCTTGTAGAACAAGAAAAACACCTAGAAACAATTATCACATGATGATTGGACTTCAGACTGCATCTGAACTGAATCTATCCTTGTGAACTTTCAATACTTCAAAAGCAAAAACAAATAAATTCTAAAACAACAGTTCATCTTCAAAATTACATTCTAGCACCGTTAATTTGATATGTAAACTTCATCTAGGAAGAATTCACAATTTCAACATCACTTTGAAATTGTAATGATAATATGTTTACATGAAAGTAACAAGTCAACAAATCAGAAGGTAAATGGAGTAAAACACTGCAAGTACAATTTAAAACAAGAGTATAAATCATAAAAATCAAAGACCCCAAGATCATAGACCAAACATCTAGCTACGCTGCTATGGAAATGGAAACTTCTATCAAAGTAAAAGGCCAATTATACAGTTTTGTCTTCTGTAGTATTATGCAGTCTTTGGTTTCCAGACACATATAGCCAATATGATTTCTCTTTAGAATGCTGTTAGCATTTAGACCTTACCAATGCACAATAAGCTTTAGACCAAAGGGATTTCTGTTTACATTTCATCCCAACATAACATAATAGTATAAATCCAAAATACTATATAACTTATATATAAAAATGTCAATTTCAGTGTCAACATGCACCATCAAGACTTTGATCTATTATTGGAACAGAACTACAGTGTGTACTTAGTGTTGTAGTACGTGTACAAAAGCAATGTCAACATGTACCATCAAGACTTTGATCTATAACTAGAACAGTACTAGTTTGTACTTATGTTGTAGTACGTGTACAAAAGTAAGTCAAATTCTCAATCACCATATATTTAACAACACTTTTTTTTTTTATCAGAGGGGAAACTAAAGCAACAAAGGTAGAAAACTACAAACACATCCTAATCATGCCACATGCATCGGCAATGCCATTTGTTTAACAAGACATTTTATACAGCTAAGAAGTTCTTCATGATGCAAAACACAGGACAGATATTTATGGTAAGTATGTTTGGATCAATGTTATGTGGGATTTTCTTGCATCCCTATGTTAATCCAACATGGATTTAGTAAAAGTTGGAAATCATAGTTAGTGCGTTGTGCAGTGACACCGTGGTTATTTAATTTTACAAACACGGACTTAGTTATGAGTGCAGAAAACGAACAGCAAAAAAGTTACTTGGGACTAGCATCAAGACCTATACATCCACACAAAAAGGGGATAGAATCATAGAACTGAGTAACTGCACAAACCCCTACCTTGGTTCAAGTTCAAATCCAACCAAGTTTAGTTTGTCTGATTAGTTCAGAAACTAATCTTGCTTCCAGTGATCAGCAAATGCGGTTGTCAAAATAATACAAGGAAATATCAGGAAATTTTTCATCCCAAACAGTACAAAACTATCAACTTTTGTTGAATGGATCAGAACTTGAAACATAAACTAAAGGATCTAATTTGGCAAGATGTTCATCTGTAACTTCAGGAAGAAGTGGAGATCTATAAGGAAATAGCTCACACTCACTTCTGAAACTCTTGAAGTTATTAAAATAACATGATACAAGGGAAACAATGCAACCTGTGAGGGTGTATAAAACTAGAGAGAAAATAAAAGAAAATCAAGGTTATTGAAAACTTAGTTCGTAAAGTTACTATCCAACCAAACAAAGAGAACATTGATAAACACAAGACCTGAAACATACTACTCTCGGTCAGAAGATTTGAGTATTCTTGTAAAGCAAGAAAAACACCTAGAAACAATCATGACATGATGATTGGACTTCAGACTGCATCTGAACTGAACCTATCCTTATGAACTTGCAATATTCAAAATCAACCATGAATTAATTCTATAACAATAAGTCATTTTAACATTACATTCTAGCACTGTTAATTTGATATGTGAACTTCATCCAGGAAGTATTCACCATTTCAACATCAATTTGAAATTGTAGTGTTAATATGTTTACATGAAGTAACTACTCAACAAATCATAAGATGACCGAGGTAAAAACAGTGTAAGAGGTACAATTTAAATTGAGGATGCTATAAATCATAATACAATAAACTAAGATAAATGAAATGAGTCATCAAGTTCAGTACAGCATCAAAGTTTCTCAGTCAACTTAACCATGAAAGAATTAACTGCTTTAGATTCTAACACAATCCAAGAAGACTCAAACAACTCATGGAAAAACTCACTGTCAGAGTCCTCAGCCGCACTTCTAAACGCAACCCCAAACGCATTTCCTTGAGCAGCAGCCAAACGAGGCCTCCCACAAACCCCAACAACAAGAACTTTATTTGGTTCCTGAGACATACAAGCACAAATCAAAGGCTTCATCCTCGCACCCTTTTCTCTTAAAGCATCCATTAGAAAATAACAAAACTTAGTCAAAGCTTGAGGATACCCCAACAGTTTAGAATCCGCAGATTCGTCAAGCTTCAACCATCGAAACTTCCTTCCACTTCGAATATACCCGTTTTTCATAATCGCAAGACTTCCCTGCCTCAAAATCGCCCTCTGAACCTTAATAGCCTTTTGCATCCCATCTTTGAGTTTATCAACATTGTTCAATGAAAGTGCATCAAACGCCACATTAAACTGCATTGAAGCACACGAACCATCCGAATTCACAAATGATTCCAAAAGCGCAGTCACGCCATAAACAACATCAGCAGCCGAAACCCTAGAACTGTAACCATGAATCCTCAAAAACCCACGATAATAAAAATCAGTAAGTCCATATTCCGGCAAAAACTTCTCAAACTCACCCTTCATCTTCCGTTTCACCTCAACATTCATATACTGAAATTTCTGCTGACAATCCGACAACGCAAACCCCATCCTAGCCAACAACAGTTTCAACTTCTTCATCCCGTTATCACTCCACGTCTTCAATTTAGTCGCAATATACGAACTACAAAGCATCGAATCAAACAAATTCCACTCCTGCAACAGCATCAGTTTCGGCTCATCCTCATAAGCAATCCTCGACGAATTCGGTGCCCTAATCTTCGTCCCATCTTTCAAAGTAACTGAATTCACCGCATCCAAATTCCCAGAACTATTAATATACTGCTCCAACTCCATAACACCATCACTATACCTCTCATCACTCAACCTATCGTGCACAAATTGATCGGTTAACGCCACACACGCTAACCAAAGCAATTCATCGGTATTCCTCCTCAGAAAATGAGCTAGCTCATACATCAAACACCCTGAAGGCTTCCCATGAAACGTCCCCAATCCATAATACTCTTTCTTCGCCTTCCTATACATTTTCACCGGATCTTGACGCTCTTCTTCTTCATCTCCATCTCCATCTTCAGAATTGGAATTTCTTTTTCTCTTTCTTGATTTTTTACCGGATTCAGATGAATCTGAATCCGAATCAGATTCGGAGTCAGAGTCATCAGACTCAGACTCCGAATCAATAGTAGTGGAAGCATTAGCAAGAGCAGTAAGAGGAAAGTCAAAATCATAAGCGAGATCCGCTTGTTTTTCATCTTCCTGAGTAAAAAGAACAACAACAGAATCATTCTGGTCACTAAGATTATGAAGATGAATCGGACGGTGACTATCGATAACGAAGATAGTAGCATAAGGACCTAAGTTAAGTATTTTGCGAAGATCTTTATGAGAGCCCCAGTTGATTAAAACAATGGAGGTGTGGTTAGTGTTTTGGGGGGTGGGTTTAGCATAATTATGAATTTCGCGGAAGGAGGAAACGGGGTAAGATGCGTATTGAATTGAATCGGATTCGAGAATACGGAAAAGGGTTTTGAGTGCGCAGAGGGAATCGACGTCGGAGGTTGAAGGGAAAATGAGGACGGGGGATGTGGTGGAAGAAAGTTGGGCGGATTGACGGAGTTTAGTGTAGAATGAATCGACTCTGTGTTCTCTAACCATAGCGATAATTGAATTGAAGAAAGAAGAGGATTGAGAATTGAATGAATGAAATTATTTTTATTAGGTTAAGGTTGTGTTTTGTTGGGGAATTTGAATTTGAATTTGGATTTGGGGTAATTTCAGAGTTATGAAGAATGGGAAAGTTCGAAATTTTGAGGAGGCGCGGCGTGAAAATTTGGCGGTATTGTTGTGATTTTTTTGGATTTGGATTTGGATTTGAATGAAAGTGATTAATTGAAGATTTTGACACGCGGTGATGTAATTTGATGAGGGAGGGGATATGGTGTGGAGGGATGTATCGTAAGGGAATGGGTATGATCTTGGATTGACTATGGATCGTGCTCTTCAAATTTTAACTCGTTTTAGTTTTTAGTAATTGTTTTTAATTTTTCTTTGACAAGATTTTTTTTTTGGAGAGAACTTTGACAAGAATTTTAGTCGTAGTTAATAATAATAAAAAATAAATCAGGCTCTTAAAATTCAACCTGTTTTTTTTTTAATAAATGAACTCGTCTCCGTCAAAAATAAAATACAAATTGAACTCATTTTAATGAAGAATTATAAGGTGTGTTTAGCCTTTTAAAAAATAAGAAACATCCCTTCAAAAAAAATAAAAAATAAGAAACATGACAAGACAAAAATTGAAATTTTGTGTGTCACTGAACCACAGCACAACTTCTTGTTGTTTTAGATACAAATTGTCTAAAATATTAAAATAATTTTTTGTTCATCAAAAAACATTGTACAAGACAAAAAAAATTATTCAATACCTTAAAAATTTGTCATGTGTTGTTATGTTGAATACTTACCTAAAACATATTCAAAATAAGGCTTAAATTCAATTTTGATATTGTATTGTTTTTAACGTGAATCAGGTATTTTTACACACAATTGTAGAAATTAATTCCTGAAATCGTATAAAATTGTAGTGAATGAAAAAACAAAAACCTGTTATGGATATAAACCTCTCTTTCAAAATATTTAACATTTTCGTATTCATATGGCCGGATGCAATTATGTCAAATCTTGAGCTTGTTTCATTCTTTGCTTAGACACACCATTTTTTTAAATTTCCAATAGCAAATAAATTATGATAGACTCATATTTTTTTAGGCTACAATTTTTTTCAAGTTATATTATTACCCATTTATTATGGTTTATAGTTTATACTCTCCCTCGTATATACAGTTTATGCTTTCCCTCGTGATGGATATTGAGACATTGAAATTCATCAATTTTTTAAGAGTACTACTCTTTACCCAATCGATTTTGCTCATTCTCAAGTGAAATGATCAAAATGTCTTTGCGTAACTTAAGTTACGCCGGTGTATAATTTACGTGAGTTAACTCACGCTAATGTTAATTTACAAATACTGGAGCGTGAGTTAACTCATGCTACATAATATGCAAATTTTTTTCGAAATTAAATAATTATTCAAATGGTAATATAAATAATATCAATGCTAATAATATAAATGTTAATATAAATTCTCAACAATTACATAAAAAAACCTCATTTTATTAATACTTTGATACAATTACATAATACATAATTTGATACATTTTATTGGAATAAAGTAAATATGCTTCTTTGAGGTAAAAATATACCAACTTAGGAGTAACAAAGGATCAACGTCGGTGGCAAAAAGACATCATCCCTTCGGGGTAAGTGTAAATATGGTTCTTTTTATACCCCAAGAAGGAGTCTTTTTATCCATGGTAAAAAGATTTTCGGGGTAAAAAGAAACAAATTTACATTTACCCCGAGGGTTGACCTCTTTGTGCCCAAGCCAGTTGGTCTATTTTACCCCCTTCCTTGACCCTTTTTTACCACTAAGTTGACCCCCAAAAAAGCTAAAAAAAACTAAAACTATAAAGGTGAAAGAGTGAGGAGGAGAAGATAATGTATGTTGTGAGAAAATAGTGAGTTTTGGATGGGCTATTTATAGGGAGAAATGGGTAGCATAGGTTTTATTGGTACTAAATACAATCAAAATATTCAAAAAAAAACGTGTAAAAATGAGTTAAATTGAAGGTTGAATAACTGACCAACTTTAAAAAATGTGTTCTTGAACAAATTCAACCGGCCAACTTGGCGTGAGTTAAGTCACGCTAGTGTTAACCTTGGCGTGAGTTATGTCGCGCTACTGTGGCCTGTTGTTCCACACTTTTTTTTAAATTTTTGCACTTGTCTTATGATTGCGTATTTAATTAATAAATTCCAATAAAGTAAATAAATAAATTAGAATAAATTCAGCGTTAATTTGAATAAAAATTGCGTATTCAATAAATTCGAATAAAAGTTATATTATATTACATTCGGGAATTCAGCGTAAATTTGAATAAATTCGAATAAAGGTCACATTACATTACATTCGGGAATGTTCCTTCCAACTACAACAATTATCTTACCCTGAATGGGGTAAATTCAAACTTGTTAAACAACAGCTATCAAGCATTCATCCGGAAGTTTTATTGTTTCGTTCAAAAGATTAAATTCTTGTTAGTTTGGTTTAGATGATGATATTCAAGTACCAAAAGAATGAGGTCCAGTCCTTAACACTTCAATACCTTCATCTAAACCAAACTAG
>Ga0315914_1005660_pt1 | contig 18090 bp, 12 predicted proteins | sample MpolenodulesMG_FD_203920 | JGI IMG/M metagenome (GOLD analysis project Ga0315914, IMG submission 203920) | Medicago polymorpha root nodule microbial communities from Los Angeles, California, United States - elongated nodules | ecosystem: Host-associated > Plants > Roots > Nodule | place: USA...
CTCACTGAGACATTATGTCTCATCCCAATCCTTATTTGTTGCAGATCAACAGGTTGTTTTAGCAAGCTTGTAGCCGGATGGATATTTCAGCAAGAGCTCGTTCGTACCCGCTGCAGGATGTCTTGGGTTTTAAGGATGTATTTTATATACTTTGGACGTGTAGTAGTGTATTGTTGATTGTACGAACGCGTGTTGTTGTATAAAATATTCATTCGTAGAATTTATGTTGTAAATTTTAATGTATCCAGTACTAATGATAATGCACATGCTAAACTTTCTAGATACGTTTAGTATGGGTATTACACTATATCTATATGTTCGCTGTATAAATGTATAGCTATTAATTTAAGTGATTTTATGTGTAAATTGTAAGTTAATTATTTTTGTGACATCGCGTGAATTAATAAGAACCGTGTGCATATTTTATTTTAACTATTTCTAACTATTATCTTATTTAGTTATTTATTTTATAAATAATTATTTTGATGTCTTAGCAATATTTTGATTATTTTTTCCGTATATGTGTAGTTGTTATGGTGTGTTAATTTTATACTTATTTATTAGATTTAGAAGTAAATATAAAAGGTTATCTTTTATTTATTGATTTATTTATTTTAATCTTTTTAGAAAAATGAAAGTATTTTATTGTGAGTATTTTTGGGATACTATTAGTTATGAGTGAGTAAAAAAAATTAGTTTACATTATTAGTGTGTGAAAAAAATAAATGGGTGGTAGTATCTAGTTGAGTAGACCAGCAGAAGAGAAGATATGAACTGATGAGTGTTAGAATAGATTAGCCCATGTGCAACGTATCTAGAATAAGAGAGACTTAAAAACCCTAATAATTCTTAAGATGAGAAACACAACAGTAAAACAAAAGTTCATTTGTGCTCTTTGCGAGAGAGAAAATACGCAACCTGTATACCTAATATAATTACTTTGTGAAAAGTAAAGATGTAATGGGAAACAAGGCAGCTAAGGCAGCTACTTGTTTCGATTAGCATTTGAGTTATTTATCGCTACGCTGACAAAAAAGAGACGCAACCATGTAAAATTGATTGAATCCGTTGCTACCATTGAGTTCATTATGTCTTGTGAAAGCTTCAATCTAGGTATTGGGTGAGAGAGAAGAGTTCGAGATCATGAGTTTAAATTAATTGAGATGAACGGGAAAGCCGTATTTTCCAAAGTTCATTCGGGACTCGCCACGACGGTTGTAGTCCTTTGAGAGAATAATTAAATTAATGTGCAAATTTCGATGTGTGAGGTTAAAAGAGGATTTAGAAACTTTATTAAGGTGTTTTTGATTTAAATTATGTGAATAAGTGATATTTGATGTCATGGATAATTTTGTGTGCTCATACTTGATTTGCTGCAATTATTTGGACTAGCTAATTATTCAATGATTAATATAAACGTGGTGTTATGTGATGTATACTGGAATGGTGTTGAATTGAAAATTTTGGTGATGATAATGATGAGTAAAACTTACAAATTATGGTGATGTTAATGATGAGTAAAATATATAAATTATGGTGATGATAATGATGAGTAAAACTTACAAATTCCGGCGACGTTAATGATGAGTAAAACATATAAATTCTGGTGACGTTATTTGGTGAGTAATTGTGTAAAACTCTGGTGTTGTTATTGATAAGTTGTCGTCATGTATCATATCATTATTAAGATCATGGTGACGATTGGAGATGTGTTGTATTGCTCAGTAACATAACTCTTAGGGGCGGTTTTACCACCTAGCTAGCCTGGGCACACTCCCGGACTCAGTGGCGGATCTCCTAGGAGACCCATAGGAGTCACTGCAGCCTCCAAGTTACCTATAATTATCATATTATCCATAATTTATAATATGTTACATCGATGTCGCAGTGGATTGGTGAGCTCCCGAACCCCCAAATGGCGTGGGTTCTGTCGGAACAAAATGTGTTTAACATTACCACTTTATGTTTTGATGATAACAGGGTATTAAAATGTCAATTGAAATTGGTAATATTTGTTCAAGTGTGCAGGACCATAGTAAAAAATTATAAGTCAAGAATTCGTTCTGAACGAACAAAAGAGAGCAAAGGAATCTACAAAGGAAGCTTATGTTGCAAGACAGAGTCTGAAGATTAGGAGCGTCTAAAGACCATCAGAAGTGAACCAACAGAAGCTGACGTCATCAGAGAGTCTGAAGAGCCTCAGAAGCTGAAGTTCATCAAAGTCTGAAGACTGGAAGCTGGAGTTAGTTAAAAGTTGTTATTCTAAATGCTTATCATTCCAGAAGGAATGAAAGCCTGGAGCAACAACGATTTCAGAGGAATTAGAAGGCATTGGATGCTTATCCACTGAAGAGCACAGGAAAAAGACATAGTACAATAGTACAACCATTACTCTACTCCTTATGTGCAGTAGTACAAGATAACAGTTGTGTCTACGCTGGTTATTCTCTATTCAAGGAATGAATTTGAAATTGTTCCCTCCTAGGACAATAACCAAATCAAGCAACAGATCATTGGTGATTATCAAACTTCAACAACGACTCTTTTGATGTGCTAGCAATCAACAACGTCTTTTTCACACCTCTTTATTAAAAAGTGAAGACTTGAAGATTATAAGAGACTCACAACAATTTTACAAGTACCAAAACTCTACTGAAATTGTTTTCATATCAAAGTTCACTTAGAATTTCTTAACAACTTTCATATCTTAGAAATTCTACAGTCTTAAGAGTCTGTATCTGATATGTATTGAGAACACCACTGAATGTATATCAAGTGTTCAAACCTCAAACATTTTCTGTGTAATCCAGTTCAAACATTTGGTGACGTTATGAATGATGTGTAATTGTCGATGTTTAAATCAATGAGTGTTGTAAATGATGTTGATTACCTCGTGATATTATGTTCTTGATTGCCTTGAATGTCATTTGTGACTATTTTTACCATTGTTTGAACTGTGACTATTCCTATTATGAATGTGTTTTTTATCATCCTGTAGAACTAGTTTTTTGACTGTCTTGATTGTTATTAGTGACTTATTTTGGAATTAAATTGTGACATTGTGTTTGTAAAGATTTATGGTTCTTATGTTGTAATAATATTTTTTTTAGTAATGTGGATTGAGCTGATATAATATATTCTTTAAGGTTTTAAATATTGTGTTTGTGATGTGATACATTTTTTATTTAACTGCCTACGTGTTCTTCTCTTTTATTTTATACTATTACATGTTCTCAAAACTCACCCCTTTGTTGTTTGTGCTTGCTAGCTTCGCCTTGATGTTGCGAAATCGCGGTTCTATAGGTTATGAGTCTTAGAGTCAAGTACAAGCCTTACATGAAGACTTGTCTCGTGTCGTCTGTTAATTTGGGGAAAAGATTTGCTCTGATAGTGACACTGGAAAAGAGATATGCTTACTTATTTAGTTTTGTAGAAGAAAACCATTTTCTATGATGTAAAAGAAAGTATTTTCAAAAGCAAAGGATTCAATGTTAATATTATTATAATTTTCAAGGAAGTGAAATGTGAATTTTGTTTGTTATGAGTCAATGTGGTATCCTAAATCCTATGGAAGAATTCTTATATTAAGAGAAAAGTTTTTAATTGACACTCTCCGCTGTGAATCAAAATCTATTTTTGAAGAAATAATAGTAATAATGATTTTGGGATTTAGGGTATCACATCCGCGCCGCCAAGGGACGGCACATCCTATCTCTGCCGGCCATGATCCATCCGGAGTACCAGCATATGTCATGAACAGGCGTCAGATCTCGCTGAGACTCGTACGGCCTCCAGATGACATTATGATGATCCATCAAATCAATTGTGCCTCTGTAGTGTCCAGGATCAGAAAAGCCTCTGGGAGGTTTCCATCTACCCACAAGCGGGTCAGCACGCTGGTAATCTAGATCACGCTTCCTCGAAACGAGCTGCTTGAAGTGCGCCAAAACTCATAATTGCAAACACAAAGAGACAAATTTATATTAGCACAAGTATCATACAAACATCTATACATTTATGATCCACTAAAAAAATAAGAAAAAATATATATTACCCCAAGCAAGGTCATGTAACCACCAACGGCTTTAACAGTTGAGTCGGAGGTAAGAAAAAGCTGCTAATACAAGAAAGCAAGTGCCATCCCGCCCCATGACCAGTCGCTCAACCAGTCCAAGTCCTGAAGCGCAAGCAGCCATAGCATATTAACGCTTCTGTTGTTCCTGCCGGCAAAAATGGTGTAGCCAAGTAAGAGCAACAAAAACGCCTTAATGCAGGCGGTCCTAACAACACTTTGCTCCACCTCCTCTTCCTCTGATGCAAACACCACCAACTGATTACACCTATTCAACAGTAATTTGTAAAGCCTCTTTAGTTTGGTTTAACTGACATACCCACCACATTGTTTTTTCACCTCAGCCTTTGCCTCCGCCTCAGTAAAACCTAGCTCCTCCTGCAGCAGCTCTATGCCCTGGTCATGAGATAACTCTTCCTCCTCAATGAGCCTCCCCGTGATGGGGATGTCTAGAAGACACGCCACATCATCTAGTGTGATGGTCATCTCCCCAACAGGCAGATGGAAGCTGATGGCGTCCTTATGCCATCTCTCTGGCAAGGCACAAATAAGCATGTGAGAGATGTTGTCGTACCCATTCTTAAGGAGGGAGGCAAGACCGGAATCATTCACTGGCCCCCATAACCAGTCATTTTCTTCTCCCGACAATGGCACTGTCAAGTGGCTAAGCCTAAGCTTCTTCCTGTGCGAGACACCAGTCACCGTACGCGACAATTGAAACTGAAATACAAAAAAAAAAAAAAAAAACAACATCGTTAAAAAAGCAATAAGGAAAATAAACATGAAATATTCTAACATAAATTTTAATTCATAAGTAAAATAATAAAGCAATAATAATCATTAAAATAAGTAAAATAAGTAAATTTTAATATTATAACATAAATATGAAATAGGTAAAATAATAAATAACATGTCAGCCTCAAACTCCATCATTGGCTCCTCCTGAGCCTCACCCTCCTGCTGGTCAGCCTGCTTATAATGAGGCTCATACACCCTATGCTGATGCTGAGGTTGATACACCTCATGCTGATGCTGATGTTGATACTGCATCGGGTCCACTATCTGGGACGCACCCGCCTGTGTCGATGATGCCTCCACATCATCTGCCCTACCAAACCTCGTGCCCCCACCTCTCTGTCTACCAGCCTGAGGAGGGTGTTGTGCTTCCTTTTCTCTGTGCAATACTTGTAGCGAACTCCCTCCCCGCTCTAAGTATGTCAGCTCTCTGAGACATATCTACATAACAATTAAAAAAGCAAGAAATCAATGATTTATTTATTACGGAGATTGTGTCATTTCTAACAATTAAACAACAACACTTAAATTTTGGCAGTGTCATTTCAGTCCATAAACTACCACATTACAGTCAAACTAACTATAATCAACAATAACAAACAAATTTCTAACTAATTTCATCATTAACAATCCAAAAAACAAACAAAATTTCATTGCGACATTTTATCAAACACCTAGAGTTCAACTTTCAATCAACTTAAAATATAACAATTTCTAAACTCTAAACTATCACATTGCATTCTAAAAAACATCTAAACTACAATTCCTAACTTAATTCATCACTAAAAATCCTAAAAACTAACATGCAAACCAAATTTCTAAAAACCTAAAAATGTAAAATTTCTTCAAAAAATCAAAAATTTCAACAAAAAAAAAACAATGTCATAGGATAAGTAACACTTACTTGTTGATTTGCGTGATTTGACGTTGATTTGGTTGAGTTTGGTGAAAATCTCACAAAATGAGAAATTTTTTGTATTTAGGAACTTTAGAAACAGAATGGTTATGTTATTGACTTTGCTGTTATATTATAACCTGCGTGAGTTATGTGAGTTAACTCATGCTGAAAGTAAGGACCGTCCCTACGAATTTGAAGGCTCGGCTTTGGGAATGAAAAGAGGCTAGTGATAATTTTTTCCGAGCTTAATGTGTTCCGAGCTTTTCCCATGCTCTTTAAGTCTAACACCAACATGTGACCAATCACTAAAACCCTCATTTGCTAATTGACCTCTACCAATCCCTCTTTTAAAAACGTTACAACAAAAACAAAATAATCTATCAAGCTCTTTTGAATAAACAAGCCAATCTCTATCACACTTCTCTCCATTTGATAAAGTTATAGTATACAAATTAGTCGTAAAGCGTCTAGAAAATTTATCTCTAGGACCATTCACAATTCTTAAATATCTTATAGGGCCTTTTGTAGCTAACAACTCAATCATTTTAGATTCGAGAGAATCCCAATTTCTTGGATCAAATATATCTACACTAAATATATCCCAACAGGAATAGCAGCAACAGGATTATCATCAATAGGAATTTGTGTTTCTTTTACAATAAATTTATCAAGAGCTCCTGTTTGTGACTCAATTAACTCAGCAATTTTTTTCTTTTTCCTACTCTTCTCAGCGCCAAACTCAAGCTTTCTAATCTTAGGCGGCAATCTAGGAGGAGCCAATTTAGGAGGCATGGAGGAAGATTAATAAAATAAAGAACCTGAAATTCTTCACTGTTCTTGAGCAATTCCGCAATGTCGAAGTTGAACCACATCATTAGACATACAATGTTGAGGTTGAACCATAAAATAAAATTAAAACATAATTAGTAATTAGCAACATGTATGATATATAAATTCAATTATACACTGAAATTTGAATAATTTTACCAAAAACTCCCAAAACAGTAAATATGCAAAAATCAATTATTACTAATTCTGTTAATAATCAACCAAATCCCTATCAATCTCTATTTTACCAATTTCAACATTCAACAAAAATCAACCAATTTAATGAAAGGAAGTAAAATAAATTAATGAAAGAGAGGTTATTTACTTACCAAACAATGTTGTTTTGGAAAAGGGGAATCAATGAATCAGTAATTTGGTGAAGGAAGAAGAAGAAGGAAAGCCTGATGATGGTGAATCAGTGATGATTGTGAATCGTCGGTGATGCCGTGATGGAATGGAAGTGGAACGCGTGAAAGTGATGAAGAATGGAATGCGACTATGTGACAGAAAACGCGCTGAACTCTTTGAGGAATGAAATAAGTTTTTTTTTATTAGAGGGTAGTAGTACTACTGGGTATTAAAAAAAAATTTAGGCCCATAGCTGGGGGAGGCCCAGCTCTGTTAAGCTGTTTGCACCCCCCAGGGCCAGGCCTGCTGAAAGTACCTAGCCTGACTTAAGTCACGCAGGGGTACTTTCATCAATTCAGTTGGGTGTGTTTGTTTTTTGTTGTGTGAAGAGCAATTATCAGTGAGTTAAGCGCAATTGGATGTATATAATATTAGGGAAACCCCTAATATGGACCTTAATAATAGAGGTCCACCCATAGTCCTTTCAAAATGACTTTTAATAACAGTTTGTAACCAAAAATATTGTATCATGGTCCCACATAGGAAAAAAAAATTAAGTGCAGCAATGGATATTACTTCTTTGCCCTTCCATATAAAGCAAAATTTCTGTGCAAAATCATTTTACTCCTCTCTTTCTCTCTCTTCATCGCCAAGCCAGATTTGTTCTTCTTCTATCACTCCTTCACCTTCATAAATTGATTAGATCTTCCATTTCTCTATTCTTTTTTCTTCCTTTCAACATCATAAAACCCAAGGCGAAGAGCATCATGTTCAATGGTCGAAGAAATTTCCCCTCTCGTTGGACTGCTCGAAGAAGATCTTCATTCTCAGATCATTTGCCTCTATGCTTTAATTAATCATGCAACCAACAACGATGTGTAAGTTTCCAACTCTATCTGAATTTGATTGCAATGATCTATTATTTTATAATCTTCACGAGTTTCTATGCGGCTATCCACGACAAACTTTCTATTTGATCAATTCATGAATTAACCATTGTTTAGACATTTCTATCCATATTTTTTTGTTTTGCTATTTTTTGTTTGATTAATAACTGTGAAAATTCAGTGATAATGAGAATTCACGAAGAAATTGGAAAACACTCCTCTTTGATGCTCTGATAGCTTTCCTTCGCCCACCAAGCTTGTGACTGAATATTTATGAGTGCGCAAAACCCTTTAACTAGGAACTTTTCACATTGGGTTTATTGGCTTACTTGATTTTCTCCCCCAACCCGCGGTAGAGAAAATAGCAAAAAGTTGTTTTTTCTCGCCAAACACGCGTCGGACACGTGGAGCATGCACATTGAAGCATGAGGCAGTGGAAAACTGCCTTCCTCATGTATCCATGCGCCTGGGGTGCGTGGGATAGTAGTCAAAGAGGATTTTGCATTTACTTTGTTCTTCAAGCATTTTTCTTCCTTGACATGCTCTTGGGACTTGGGGCAGAACTTCCCCAACATGTATTGTATTCAAAACTTTCGAAAATCTTCTTTTTTCTTCATTCATTAGCTCCCATAACTTCCATGAGGTGACTTGCTTTGCCAAATGACATAATTTATCAATAAAAAGACTTAAAACACCTATGGAGTTGTCTGGTTAGAGAAGAAATAGAATTACAACAACCTAAATCAAAATAATACAAAATGTCCCTAAAACCATGAGTAACTCATCTTAAACTTTTCCAAATTGTTTTTAAATTCGTATTAACTGACATAAAAGCATAGCTAAAAATACCATATGATAATATGCCATCATTGTCTTCTAGGCCTTTAAACAAGGTCATCTATGTGCCTTTGGGAGTTAGGACGAACAATTTACATTTCACTACACTCCTTGCCTGATGGTAATCCAGAACATTGTGTGTTCAAGGTGCCCGTCAAGGTCCCTGGTTCCATCGTAGGATTCCAACTTCAGTGGTTTCTATAGAGCGTTTGGGATGGCACAATTAGTAATATTTCTTCTAAATGGTTTATGATGTCAATGTTGTGATTCCGCTCAGGGGAGGTGTCTTTGTGCTCGTAATGATTGCATCGGTTAAGGGATGGTTTCCTAAATAGCCGAGGTGATGGTGGAGTGTGGCTACTATCACCATTACTAGAATCATGATAAGACCGTGGAGAAGGAGGTCTCTACAGTGGTTGATGAATCCTTACCTGTGAAGAAGTGGTATCCACTGGTTCACCTGTTGGATTTCCATTCTGTTAAGCATGTTATAGGACCTCTACTTGCATAGCCACCTTGGTAGAAGTCTTGTCCTGATTTTTTCAACATGAAGGTGTCTTGTGCTTTGTTATTTTAGTACCATTTCGTCAACATCTCCTTCGGGTTGGAAGGTTCTAATGGTGCTTATGAGTACTAAAGAGCTGCACATATGGATTTGGTGGCGCAGACAGTGGTGGATCCAATGTTTAGGCAAGGAAGACATACTACTAGCTGTGAAGGAGTCAATTCGGTTATAAAGTGTTGAGGATCTTCGTGAGCAACCATGACAGTGCGTCCTTTGGCGAAAGAACAGAAAATGACATCATCCTCCATGACTGGAGAAAAAATCACACCAACATAATCTTGGAAGTTTTCGCATTGAGATTCTTCGTACCAGATGATTGAGGACCGACTATCAAATAAGTGTAACAAAAACGGTTACAATGGTGGATTTGAGAAAATCCGTAAGGAATCAAAGTTGATTCCCATAGACGGCGATCTCGAAGCTTGTGTTGATGTTGATCTGGTACGACGGAAGTTGTTCGTAATCAGAGGAGAATGAACCTATAAAACAGGTAACAACTCCGACACCCAAGTCAGTGTTTGTACTTGAGAGAAAAGTGTGAGAAATGTGTTAAAAAATGATTGTACCTAGGGTGTGGCATGAGGCCACACTTTTATAGTTGAGCTCAGCGTAAATGCTTCTGTGAAATCTAGCAACGGATATGAGTGTTCATTGGAGACCAGTCCAACAATCGGGATCTGTTTAGGCGGTATTTATTTGTGGTTAGGCGCAAATGTAACCTCTCGTGTATCCTTTAGCGGGGCGAATTGGGTTACCGGGTGTAGTACGTTGGCTTGTTGTATGGGCCGAAATCACATCTTGAACACATTTATTGATATATGTATTCTTTTTTACAATTTATAAACTTATTTTCTCTTAATCGTTTATAACATTTCTACAAAATACCATAATCAAACAGTTTTGGTAAATAAGATAGAAATAAATAGTTAACTCATTGAGATGAAAATGTTCATATTGAAAATGCATTTAACTAAGTATTTGATTAAAATTTTATATAATACAATAAAAAACATAAACTTGTAAATACAATAAGTTAAATGAAGGGTATAACTGGAAGAAAAATTATTACGTTAAAACTATAAGTACTCTCTTTATATATTAGTATGGAGGACTAATTTTAATAGACTATTCATATAAAAAATTATACCCTTTTTATCAATTATAAATATTAAATAATTATAATTATTTAACTTTAATTATAAACTCTTAAAATGATACTCATAACTAGTTATTGTAGGTGTAAAACTTTTCTTATGAAAATTAAACTCAAATTTTTTTATATGTAAAGCACTAAAAACATAATAACTATACATTGACATCGATTTTGATGATAATTTAAGAAAATTAATTAATTTAATGTGGACACCAACAAGTGTCAACATTAAACACACCTTCTATCATATATATCGATGCTATATAGCTATACACCCCCGGCATCTTTTCTGATGAGCGGGAATAGAAAATAAATAATTATTATTGTCCTTAGTATTTATATACATTCCTCTAAATAAAACAAAAAAAATTAAGATCCATATTGCTTACTCTCTCAATACAATAAAAAAATCACAATCTGTGTGTTCCTCTGTCACATCACTTTTTCTTCATCATCCTTAATTTCTTCAGTAATTGTTATCTCTGTGCATCAACAATCATGTCATTCTCCATAAGGTATCAATTAATATATAATCAATAAATATTTTAGTTTTTTATTTTAATTTTTTTATTTTCAATCTGTTCTCTGTCTTATGAAAGTGAGTGAAATGTAACAAACTTTATCGCTATATGTGGTGTTAATTCTTTGCTCCAGGGACTACACTTCTAAGATGAGGACCATCAATGCTTTTGAATGTTGGCCATTCAATTTCGAGAAGGAGCTCACACATGAGAATATCCAATCGATGTTGCCTCCCATGGACATTCCGATGCAGAAGAGTGAGACACCCGAACACAATGAAAAGAGAAAATCAAAGAAATTGAATAAGCGTGTTCAAGATGCCGACATTGCATCGACATTGGGAGAGAAATCCTTGACTAGGTCAAAATTGAGGCGCCACACAATTGAGGAGATTTTCAATGGGAAGAAGGCTGATAAGAAACAGCCGTCGTCTCTGGTGGTAATACCTCTACAAAATTTTGGTTTAATTGTAGATCTTATTTTTTTTATTTTAAGGACTAATCGCATGGACAAAAAGTTTTTACTTTGACTTGTAAAATTTAATAAATAATGGGACTAAACTTGAACAAAATTAACATTCGGGCTAAACTTAAAATATCTTAATTTTATAGGGACTAGAAATAAATTAACCCATATTATTAATTTGTTACAGTTTGTGTACATGTCTTTGTCAAAAAAATGTAGATAATTTTGTACTACACTCTTCACTTTATATAGATTTTTATTGTAACTCATTTGTCTAGGAACTTATTTCTGTCTATCAACAAACATAAAGAGAGAAAGTGAGATTGTTATAGAATATAATCAAAATTATTTATTGAAAAATATTAGTTCTCTAGTGCATTTAAGTGTGTATTGCATCTGGGTGACTCGAAATGAGAAGATTTTCCATAACATTAGCATGACAACGAGAGCTTTGGGGATGAAGATCATCCATCATAGGTTTTCCATCATGAGTACTATGTGCATTAAGAAAAGTATTCTTCATAACTGTTATGTTAATGATATTTTCTCTCTCGTCATTTGGATCCTTCATATTTTGGATCGGATTAAGATGAATGGGAAAGGTGTTGTGACTAACCATGGGGCCAAAGCAACTTGTGGGTGTGTGACGCATGATTAAAATGGAAATTCCTTGTTTGTGTTTGTTTGCCTCTTGTGAGCATGCACTACTAAAAAAACAAAAATTAGTGAGGCATATTTAGTGAGGGAAAACGTGAAATCCTTCTCTAATTCCGTCACTAAATTTTGCGACTAAGGAATTTGTGAGGAATTTCATTTTTTCCGTCACTAATTTCCCTCGTTAATTTTGCTTTTTCTAGTAGTGATGTACCATAACAACAACGATCTTTGTAAGGGAGGTTGTGTTGATTCAAGTTTCTGATTTATTTAAATTGATTTTTACTCAAAGGTGGATGAGAGTTTGGTGTTAAATGGGTGTGGTGTTCGTCACCCTTGTTTTTTTATTGGTGTCTTAAATTTAAGATATTATGTATCAACTTGATCATTACACTATAGAACCTTTTTTCATGAGTCTAACGAAGCAACGATTACATTTGCAAAGTATGGTATGATTTTAGAGAACTATAAGAGTATTTTTTATGTTATTTCAAAGTTTACTTCCTTCTCCTTGTTGGGTGATTTTAGTTTTTTGTTTCTTTGTTGGGTTACATGCCCTTTTTCCATCAATTTTATTCTAGGTCGAACCCTACATACTCATCTAGCATATTCAATTGTCAAGATACATTTCTTATGTCTATATTTAATGGAATTCTGTATATGATTATATGTTGAGATATTATTGTTATTTTTAGCATGCTTATTCATATTGTATTTAAATGTCTTGTTTTCCTGAAGTTTCTTTTGACAATTATACTTAGCAAAAAATTTCAAATTTTGCAGAATCAAGAGAATAGTCATATAAGCTTAACTTGACTTGATATTGTCGGCCATGAACTTATAAAGTAAGTAATTGTTATATATTGTCTTGAATGAATATTTAAATTTTAGTGCTCGTTCATATTGTTCTACTAATTTTTTATTGTTATATTAAAGTATCAAATTTTCTTATATTATATAAGACTGAAATGATATTGTTCTGCTAAATTTATTTTTTATTTGTTTTTGTGGTATAACCCATATTGCTTTATTTTATGATATTGATTTAAAGCATGAAGGTGTTCTTGACATGTTCAGATTCTCTTACCCTTTATATGGTGATACTGCTTTTGCAAAACCATTATGTTTGGTATAACTAGGAGAAGAAAGGGTGGGATGATTTGATATTTGTGGCACAAACTCTTTAACGTTTGTTTGACACTAATTGTGATGTTACTATTTTTAATGATTTGATGTATAAAAATATTATGGAGAACTTGTTTATGTTATTTGTGATTCATGGATTTCAACAACCGATCATTTTTGTTAACCTGACATTCTACTAGGGTGTTCTATAAGAATCTCATGATGATAGAAATTTGTTAGAATTCTATATTGAATTCTAACTTTGGTGAAATTTTTTCCATAGCACTTTATTATTTAATTAATACTACTGAGGTTAAGTCCACTTTTAAAAGAAAATAATTTCTTTATGATACGATTTTTTTTATTCTGTTTTATTGTAACTTTGTTTAAAATCTATCAGATTGTCGGATCTTCGTTTTTTTATACATTGTTTCTTCCAAAAATAAGGATTAAATACAATCTGTAAATCATTGAAACTTTTAGTAATATTATTTTATTTCTTCCAAAAAATTTGTTGTGTGATTCCTATTTATGTTGATTTCTACTCTGATGTAAATCGTGATCATAATATGGAGATTGTATCTTGTTAATATATTGATTAGTGATAACGTAATGATTTTTATATTTTGTGTTGCAGAGGTAAGAAGTAAAGCTTCATGAGAGCATATCATCACAGTCCTTTTAGTGGCACAAGAATGTTTATTTTATTTTGATGTTTTTAGACTTGCTTGTTTTCAAAGTACCTAAATATATTTTAATCAAATTGTAGATTTATTATGTAATTTTGAAGATATTGAAAACTTACAAGGACTTATATATTAATTGACTTTGTTAACATGATCTACTGTTATGCTTGACTTATTAGTGAATGGATACTGGAGGATTGAAAATAATAATTTTGTTGTGCATTGATCTTCATGCTTCAATGTTATCGGAGGATATTGAAGTAACCTTCCTTGAATTTAAAGTATATGTGTGTGCGCGCGCGCATCATTAACGATGAGTACCTTTAACTTTCCATCAGAGATCAGCAAGTATGGGTAACTCTTTCCATCATGACATTTGACTGACCATATAAAGATACTAGTATATGTGACTCATGTCTAAGTGATCGAGTAGTTATAAAAACTAAAAGTATTATATCTTCAATGTCATTCAAGTTAATACTTGATTTCTTCCAACTATATATGACTTGTGATATGTGTTTGTGTGAGAGAGAGAGTGTGTATATGAGTCTATAATATTATGTTGTGTGGACAATTTTCCATGTTTAACCCACTCAATCCATTATTGAAAGCATGATTAAACCATTTATTTGTATTATGTACTACCGAGTTTCTTAAATGCAATGCGTTTCTTAAACATCGATAAAATACTTTAAACAAACTTGTAAAAGTTTATGTGCCTGCAATTAGCCGGAACATTTTTTATGTTTCTGGTTTGGACAAATTTGGTTTTTTGTTTAGAATAAAAGATAAATGTTATTGATGCGCGGATTAGGCAAGTGTATCAAATTGTTTACCAAGCAATAAAGTGATAAGTAGAGTATCATATCCACAAGGATTGTCGTTTCGTCCAAATAATTCGCGTTACTTATTTTTGTAGGTTGACGATATAAAAGTTAGGTTGCAATTTTTATATGTTTGCAACAAAGCAAGTTTACCTGTTTTTGGTTGCAGAAAAGTATGCAGTGGTTAGAATTCTTCGAATCACCCCTATTTATATTGTTGGATATTAAATAACAATCATTTTGCGTTTATTTATCTTAGGTACACTATACAAGTGATGAGGCCGCTAGGACATGACTAACCTAGAAGTTTGGAAACTGCGCATGCTGATCACACGGTGATCCTAACGTATGGGGTCTATAAATCTCGGTTAACTAGGTCTATCCCTCCTAAGTCTGGTTAAACCTGCTGATCACACAAAGATCCTTATGTGTGGGGTCTTACCGTCTCTAAGGTAATTGAAAGCATATACTTTATATTGGCTTTCCAATATTTCTCAAGGCAAGAGTCAGGTCAAAAGAGTTAGAGGAAGACCGAGGAAATCTATAAGAGAAACTATTAGGAAAGATTTAGAGGTTAATGAGATGGATGCAAGTATGGTTATGATAGAACACTATGACATAATTTGATCTATGTAGCCGACCCACTTAGTGGGATAAAGTTTGGTTGTTGTTGTTGTTATGCAACTATGCTATTATGTGAGTTATGCTTATGTTTTTTTTTTTTTTAACTTATTTGTGTCTTTATCTCTTCAAATGGTAGAAATGGAGAAGGTAATAAATGGAGAGGATCTCAACTCGTCCGACACTGTATAACGATAAAATTTTGTATTTTTTTATTGAATTTGTTTTCTCTCATTCAGATAATTGTATTGAATGTATTTCTATACGGTGTCGGATTTGTGATGTTCAAACAACACAGTTTAGATGTATATATGTAAACCATTTTGAACACTTGTGTGTGCTATATGTTAGTGTTGTCTCTTTATTAATGTTGCAGGAACGCCATCTTGGAGACATAAATAAGCAACTTAGGTTCAAGGTATTGAACTATGCAACCAACAAGTCTAAAACAACTTGCATTTTAGTTTAGAATTTGCTTATATATTTGAAAGGAATCTGTTTTATCTTTCTGAAAGTGAACACTCACAATCTCATTGAGGAATGTCTTAATAAGAAAATTGATGATTTTGTTAATTTTGATAATGATTTATAACCATTTTCGTTTTTATTTTTTGATTAGTAAAATGTGGACAACTTATGAAGATCTGAGGACTTCGAGCAATTGCAAGAGTTTAACAAAAGTTTCGGTAAGCCTTAGGTATGTTAATGACAAGAGATTGTTAGTAACTTTTTGTTAATATGAGTTGCATTCAATTGTTATTAGTAAACTATGTTTTCAACCTCTCTCAACCAATGATTTTGCAAAAGTAGCTATTTGGTTTAATTGAGTAATAAAGTAACACCAATTTAATTAACCAATGTTGCAAAAGAACACCAATTTCTGTCATGAAGATATATGTTTAGTAACATAAAGTTTTGATTTTGAGCAATAAATTAACAAGTGTAAGTAGCATAGGTGGCATGAACCTATAATAATTGTGCTTCCAAGTATTATATTTTGACATAACTCAAACACAAGAAATACACTTCTCATAGTGTTTATTGGTTATAATTTCAAGTAAAAATTTTAACACTTGAATCATGAGGAGTGAATATCCAAAATAAATATTCACTTGCATCATGTATTTATTAGCTTAATACTTTGTTATTATATTTTAACAGGTGATTGGACAATTCAATCTTGCACTTATTCATTAACTGCCTCATTGGTGTCGCATCTCTAAATCTTTTGATCTGAGTACATTCTTATTAAAACCTGTTTAAGATTCCTAAATCTGAAATTAGTTTCCTCCACTATTTGATGAGTGCATGATAGTTGCATTTGATAAACATATGTATGCATTTACTAAACCTGAAATTGGTGGTGATAATCACATGACAGAAATTGCAATTGCAGGAGCAATGAGTTTGAATCATTCATTCTTAAGATATCTTGATAGAAAAGGCAAGAATGGTATGTGTTTCTTATTGTTTTCTTTTGATTTAAATTTTACAAGAAATGGTAGTAACCTATATTAAGTGTTTAGTTTATGGTCATGATACTTAATAAATTCACAACTTGCATTGGGTTAAAATGACACTATTTTGTGAGGTTACGAGTATGTGTTTCAAAACTGGCATACTTCATTCAGTATACCTTTATTGTTTGCTGACTTTTGTTTCAAAAGTGGCAAAATTCAGTATGATAAAGGCAATGTTACAAAGGCTGCTTCATCTAAGGGTTCTTCTTAGTGTGACATGCTTGACAATCATTAGATAAAAATTCCATGTCAACTTTTAGATCTTATTTATTACATGAGAGCAAGAATGACAAGGGTTCTGTAGGAGAAAATGATATTGGGAAATTTAGGCACATCGACGAAGCCTAGAAATAAATTAAGGTGTTGAAAACTATAGTGTAACATAAATTATCATTTAGGAAACTGTGAATGGGAAAACTGATACTTCGTTCTATGAATGGGAAGATTGATATTTTGTTAAATAGTATGATCGCAATGAACATCAAAGTGGAAAGTCTTAAGGGAAGTGTGGAATATCGCGAGAGCATAACCATTAAAATTAGATAAAGCAAAAGGTGGTGTTTTAGTCTGTAAGAATTGGAATGGAGAGCCAAAGAAACTTCCACCTTTTTGGAAAGAAAGCTCGTGGCAACAATGTATCTGGTTTTGAGAAAAGAGAGAATATGACACAAAAGTTATAGAAAATAGAATGTAAAAAATGAAAATATGAAACTTACACATTAAATTTAATTTTTCTACAGGCTTATGTGCAGAAACTTGAGTCAGTTGAATTACGTATTTTTTTTAAAATTTGCTCTAAAGGAGAGATGTTAGTAGATGTTGATTGATGGTATGACTTAAGTTTGTTCTTTTACCTTGCCGGAATTCCCAAATTCATATTGATCTCAGTTCATGACTATAACTTACCATCGTTTTTACTTCCATCGGGGTACTTCACACGAAAAAGAAAAGCAGAATCTGAGGTTCTATCCAAATTCCCTATTGTTTCAGAATCTGAGGGAATGGTCCTATGTAAAAAAATAATCACTGATAGCTTTTTATATATTATTATGTTGTACTAACAAAAAAACAAAGTGAGAATCTTTTGAGTACTTATCAAAGTTTTTTTCACATTAAAAAGTGACTCACTCATTCACACACTCACTGATAGCTGTTGTCAAGTATCTCTTTTAGGTTCCATCCTTTCAAACCTTCTTCTTGTGCTTGGAACCTCTCTACTTTGTGGTGGCATTGCAAACCTTGGAGTGGAGCAAAAATATGACAGAGTAAGTCCCTAAAATCCAATTAACA
>Ga0315914_1005661_pt1 | contig 18090 bp, 11 predicted proteins | sample MpolenodulesMG_FD_203920 | JGI IMG/M metagenome (GOLD analysis project Ga0315914, IMG submission 203920) | Medicago polymorpha root nodule microbial communities from Los Angeles, California, United States - elongated nodules | ecosystem: Host-associated > Plants > Roots > Nodule | place: USA...
CGTGTCCTAGAGAGAGAGAGAGAGAGAGAGAGAGAGAGAGAGAGAGAGAGAGAGAGAGAGAGAGAGAGAGAGAGAGAGAGAGAGAGAGCAAAGTGATATGGGAGACCAACATAATGTTGTAATAGGCGTAAATGTCTTCCTTGTTCATGCTTTAGACGAGTCCTTGTCTTCTCTGGATGCTATTGTAACATCATCAATTCAATAAGCTTATAAATGTATTTTATGTATGAGTATGTGTGTGTTTCGGTTCAAAACTTTTCCTAGGATTGTTATGTACAAGGAAACCATTTTAGGAGAAGGGTTCTTTTTTTCAACAAAGGTATGTGGTCTATTTGATTGATGTTAATTTATATGGAGTGTATTTACATTGATTTGCATATAGCATAATGATAGTTCATTCTTTGTCAATCAAAATTTCACATGTAAGAAACAATGTTTAGTAAATATTGTCTTGCAAAACAATGATTTGTGTCATTTATTTGATGTACATTGCATCTCTTATTTTTAAATTAAAATTATAATATTCAAATATGGGCTGAGTTTGCCCAACGAGCTGCATAGCCCACTGCTCTTTGGATTAGGCTCACTTTTAGTGACCCATTATGCAAACAAGTTTGCCCCGCTCTAACTAATTTATATATGACGGCCATCTGACCGAAGTGGGTTGGTTTGGGATAACTCATTTGATATCTCTAGTTACATGGATCAAATTGCATCATAATGTTCAATCATAAACAATATTTTGATCAAACCAATTAATATTTTGGTACTTCTTAATAATTTATCTTATAGATTTTCCATGTTGTCATGTGCCTCTAGTGATATGATTATCATCTATTTGATCTACTCTTGCTACTACAAATACATGGTGTATCTCCACATGCCCAAAACACCTAGTCTTAGTTTCCATCGTCTTTTCTACTATAGGTGCTACCCGACCCTCTCTCTTATGTATTCGTTTCTAATCCTATCTCATCTAACCTTACCACATATCCAAAACTACATCCCTATCTCTTCTACATCTATCTCTTCTACATATATTTTATTAATTTGATTGTTCATTATTATCCAGTGTTCTGCTTCATACAACGTCGCTCGTCTTAGAGCCGCCTAATAAAATTAACCCTTTAACTTTAGTGTTACTTTTGTATCACGTAAAACACATTGGGTTCTTCTCTATTTAAACCAATCATCTTAAATTCAATGATTTACATTTATTCTGTTTCTCCTTTGTTTTGTACTATGGACCAAATATATTTAAACAATGTAACTCGTAGTATGATATGATCTTCAATTTTAACCTCTAAGTTATAAGTGTTTCATCTTTTGCTAAAATTGCACTTCATATACTTTGTCATGCTTCTAAGACTTGTCTCCAAGGCTCCAACATCCCATTCATATTCTCCCACAACCTCAAACACAAGACTACATCGTCTACAAAAAGCATACATTTTAGTGCTTGACCTGGGATGTGTTATGTAAGTACATCCAAAACTAAGGTAAGAAAATTAAGGGGTTATGGATGTCCCATAATCCAATCCTATTGTTTTGGGAAAATCGTTGGTGGTCACATTTTGCGTCCTCACTAATACATATCGTTGATATCTTGAATATAAGAAGTAATAACCCATTTTTCTCTAGGACTTTCCACAAAATATCCCTACGCACTCTATCATTATACACCTTTTACAAATCAATAAAAATTTAGTGCAAGTATTTTTTATCAAATGGATATCGCTCCATCATACGTTATAGTAAGTAAATTGTTTTCACGAGCACCTTCTCAAGAATAAAAGCATATTGATTATAACTTTGGTTTATTTTCTTAGACTATGTTCAAGCACCCATTCACATAAACTTCAAGTTATATAATGAGCGCAATTTTGTACATCCCTTTGTTCTTATAGATCAGAGTTAATGTCTTTTTTCCACTCATCCGACATTTGCTTTGACTTCATAATTTTGTTAAAAAGTTTGATAAGTCGCCCAACGCCTTCATCTCCAAGACATTTCCACACTTCAAAAGGTATATTGTCAGACCCAACTACCTTGTTGTTATCCACCCTCGTCAATGCTTCTCTTACCTCGTGCACTTTAACGATAGTAGTTATAATTTCTTTCCTCGTCTCTAATGTCTAGCATGTTAGAATATGATAAGATCCCATATCTTTGGATAAATAAGTTGTGGAAATACTTCTTAATTCCATCTATCTTTTATATCTTTTTTATGAACCAAAACTTTCACTCTCTTCATCCTTGTTACACTTCACTTGATCCACGTATCCTGACTTTCTTTCCCAAGCCTATGTATAGATTTGTTGTCATCCGTGGTGTCTAAGGATTGGTAGAACAAGTTAAAAGCTTGAGTTCTTCCTTTAGTCATCGTCTTCTTAGTCTATTTTTTAGCTCTCTTATAATTCTTTCAAATTTTAACATTACCTAAACCAATCTTTAAAACATTTTGGTTTGATTTTAACTTCATCCGAAACACTTTTGTTCTACCGCCAAGACTCTTTATCCTTGGCCCAAAAACCTCTTGATGCTCCTAACATTATTTTTTGTTATTTTTCTAATCTCATGTGAATAGCTCGTCTCACATATAAAATATAAAAATAAATGAACTAATTTTATTGATTTGGATTCAATCTTCAACTTTTGTCTTATCATTGATTTTAGTTCTCATTATTCTCCAACGTACATAAGTATGAAGCTTAAGTGTAACTTAAGAAAACTGTGGATAAATATATTTTTGTCTCGTTTGTGTAACAATAAGTTCAACTTAATTCTATACAAAAAAATTTCAACTAATAATTAAATCAAATTTTAAAGACTAATAATCCAGAATATACTATTTAAAATAAATTGACCTAAAAAATTATAAATAAAATATTTCTTATTTTGTCGCCGTGAGCATAACTCAGTTGACAGGGACATGCATTATGATATGCAGGGGTCAGAGCTCGAACCCCGGACAACCCACTTATTCATCTTGAAAAGGGTGAATTCTATCCACTAAACTACTTAACCAAAAAACTAAAATTATTTCTTATTTTTATCAATAGTTTTTATTTGGAGCAATTTTATCAATAGTTTTCCCTAATGTGATGTTTGGTAATCTAATGTTCTTTCTTTTTTTGGTTACACTAATGTTCTTTCGAAAATTATGTAAAACATGAGTTAACCTAAAAAAAACTTCAACGCAACATAATGCTCCAACCATTATAATTTTATTTTATCTTAAAATAATGGATGTTTTAAAAAGTCAATGCATAATTCCCCTAAAAAAAAGTCAATGTATAATTCTGTCAAAAAAAGTCAATGTATAATTTTGACTTGTTTTGAATTTTTTTTAATTATAACCTTGTTTCATTTTATAACTTACTTTTATATATTCTTTGCATTGAAATATTTATATTTTTCAAATTATAAAATGAAAATTTATATGATAATTAATAATAAGGTCCGAGGTTCGAACCTCGACCTCAAAAAAAATAAAAAATAGAAGACTCCTTATTTTGATACCAATATATGAATTATTTTAAACAATTCTGAAAAAACTATAAAATTCCAAATATGTTTTTTGACTTTTTTCTTTGACTAATTTTTATTTGGTAATTTTGACTATATATATATTTGACTTACTAGAATATACCAAATCTATATAGATTATATATGGTGTAAGAACAAGAAACTATACTTTTTTTTGGATGAAAAACAAGAAACTATTTTTAGACAATATTTATTCACTTTAATAAAAAAAAAAGACAATATTTATTCACAATAATTTCTTAGTAAAACCACCTCCCACCTTCCTCAACAAACGGATGACACATCACGTACTCACAACACTACTCCAATCACTTCAAAGATTAAACTGTTTCTTTCTCAAATTAATTTTGCTAAAACTGTTTAAACACCAAACTAATTTATTTTTTTAAGGCAACCATATCTTTCTTTGCACACAAAATCTTAATGGACCGTTTTCATGTTTAGATTAATAATAATAACTCCTACTAAACTAAATTATACTACTAATAACCTTAATTTCCCCAACCATTGTAATCCTTTTCTCACCTTTATTACAAACACTAACGTTTTCTTAAAAAAGATAACAAATCACCAAACTTCCTTTCTTACTTAATTATACGACTCACTTTCCATACTTGTAATCCTTGTATATGAAACCTTCACATGTAATTATTATTATTTGTTTACAAAATACTCTACAAATTTGTAATTAGGAAACATAAATTTGTTTTGACTCTCCTATTATTGTTTTGACTCTCCAATTGTTTTAAGTTTTGACTCTCCTATTATATCATTAAATTTAAGGTAATTATGTAAAAGTAGCATATTATTCACACACAAAAAAATGTAAAAGTAGCATACGTTCTTTACAAATATATTACTACATACTAAAAATTTATAGTAAGAGACAATAAAGTACATGTATATTTATATTTATTTAAACGTGCAATCATATTTCGACTTCATATTTACAATTCAAATGTGTGTTGATGTCGTATTTACGATGTTATATCCAAAAGTGTGTTAACAAAAAAAATTCTAATATATGTGCTCTATCTTTCATTGCATCTAAACTTCTTAATAATCTTAAATAAATTCTTAACCCTAATCTAGATTCACTCTCATACCACCCTCCCCTTAGCCCCACTCATAGTGATACTAACCCAAAACCAAACCATAACTGTAAAATTAAAAACTCATTAACAAGAGTGAATTCAAAGTCACTCCATTCTCACACAAAATACCCAAACTATCCCTTCATTTTCATTCAAACACACCAACATTAAAATAATCAAACATTAAACAAAAACACAACAAAAAACATAAAAATAAAAACTCATATTTTTTTTCTTCAAGAAATACATAGTCATACATTCATTTTGACCAAAATAAATGGTCTTACATTCATGTATTATACCATTGTTGTTGAATTTCAATTGGTTATATAAGTTATATTTTCTCTTCCAAAAAAACATATAAGTTATATTTTCCTCTCTCTCTCCCATCTCTCTCTCTCTCTCTCTCCCAAAATCCAGCAATCTAGTAAGAAAGAACAAGAACATCAAAAACAGAACACACACACAACACAAAAAACCATATTTTCCACAAAAAAAAAAACCACCTTAAAACACAACAACACCAACCTCAAAAAAATCAAATTTTTCAGACACCCCACATCTCAAAATCCAATCTTTCTTCAATCTAACATCATAAACAACAAATTGGTGAAGAAATCTTCAAAAGGGTTTTCTTTTTCTGTGATTTGCATCAGAAAAAGAAACCCCAACAACAATCTCAAACACAATGAAGAAATTGAAGAACTATTACATGCACTTCAAAAACCATCATCATCATCATCATCAATCACCAGAAAGAAAATGGATTTTCCCACTTGCAATTGGTTCAATTCTCTCTCTTTTTCTTCTCTTCATTGCAACACTAACATCACCACAAGGCACACACATTCTACCATTTTACCGTTCCATTTCAGCTTCATATTCAGTTTTTGTTGAATCTAAAATCAAGCCTTTACCAGTTTCTACCCTCCCACCACCACCACGTCTTGCTTATTTAATCTCCGGCTCCGCCGGAGACGGTCGCTCTGTCAAAAGGGTGCTTCTTGCTATGTATCATCCACATAACCGTTATGTTGTTCATCTTGATCTTGAAAGTTCTGCAAAAGAACGTGCGGATCTGTTTGAGTTTGTGATGAATCATGAGTTGTTTAAGAGATTTGAGAATGTTAAGATGATTACTAAAGCGAATCTTATTACTTATAGAGGTCCTACTATGGTTGCTAATACTCTTCATGCTGCTGCTATTCTGTTGAAGGAATGTGGTGATTGGGATTGGTTTATCAATCTTAGTGCTTCTGATTATCCACTTGTTACTCAAGATGGTTTGTGTTTTTTTCCTTCAACTTTGTCTTTTTGATTCAATGTTTAAGGTTTTGTTGAATTTGTTAGAGTTTAGACAGATTTAATGTTATTGATGTTGGTTGTGGAGATTAGTAGAATGATATCTTGGTTGAGGATTGAAATTTAAGATTTTTTTATGGTTTAGGATTGAAATTTAGACAGATTTATGATGTTTGGTTTTGAGAATTGATTGTTATGTGTGTGATTGTGGTGATTAGTAGAATGAAATCTTAGGATGAGGATTGAGGTTTAGAGTTTTGTATGTTGATGGTGTTTGGTTTTGAGAATTGATTGTTGTTTTTGTGGTAGTGGTGATTAGTAGAATGAAATCTTAGTATGAGGATTGAAATTTTGAATTTTGTATGTTTTTTATGATGTTTGTGTTTTTTCTCTTTCAACTTTATGTTTTTGATTCATTGTTTAAGGTTTAGTTCAAATTGAGACAGATTTAATGTAAATGATGTCGCGAAAACGTTGTTTTGGAGATTTTTAGAATGAAATCTTAGGTTGAGGATTGTTATTTAAGATTCTGTATGTTTTTTTATGATGTTTGGTTGTTGTTTTGTTTAAGGTTCAGTTGAATTTGTTGAAATTGAGATGGATTTAATGTTATTGATGTAGCAAAAATGTTGCTGTTGTGATTAGCAGGATGAAATCTTACATTGAGGATTGAAATTTAAGATTTTGTATGTTTCTGATGATGTTCGGATTTGAGAATTGATTGTTGTTTTTGTTTTGTTGGTTTTGGATGAGTAGATCTACTTCACACATTTAGCTACTTGCCGCGGGATTATAATTTCATCGATCATACCAGTGACATTGGATGGAAAGAGTGAGTTTTTCTATCATTTATTGATTGCTGTTGTTTTGTTTTGACGGATGGAGATTGATTATTTTGTGTTTGTGTTGTTTATTAGTCATCAGCGTGCGAGGCCGATAATTGTTGATCCGGGATTGTACATGAATAAGAAGCAAGATGTGTTTTGGGTTACACAGAGGAGAAGTAGACCAACTGCTTTCAAGCTTTTCACAGGTAAAGATTCTTTTTCTTGTCTGCTTGGTTTATGTCTCCTTTTTCTTTTTTACTTTTCCAATTTTCTTATGTATATGTGGTTAGAGATATTCTTCATGTTTGCATATAGTGGTTTTCTACGTTTTTGAACATTGTCAGCCTATTCTATGGAGCTTTTCAATTGAAATGAGTTTTCGGTACATCACTTTTGAAAAAGTTTTATTAGCTTATTTTTCGGTGTTCACAGAGGAGTTAAATGAGAGTTTGTGAGAAAATTGATATCAGAAACTAATGTCAACTTATACAAGAAGCTACTATTCCAAAAGTTTAGTTTTTATAAGAACTTTTAGTATTTCCTTGGAATGGCATTCATTTCATGTTCTTTGTGAGGCAGTTAAAGCTTAAGAAGCTTTTTTTTGTATTCTTTTCATAATGTTTACGTGTCTGTCAGAAAAAATCACTTGTCGTGACTATGCAATTACCTTTTCTGATTGTGCGGGTAGTAAGCAGCATGATTGATTTGTGGTGCTTGGTGATTTCAGTAATAGTTAATTTCAACTGTAGTAAATCTTAATCTTAATTTCTATTGTTAATATTGATGCCGCATCGGTTTTACATAGGGTCAGTTAATATAGGACACCTCTGAGGGTGTATCGGTCCTTTGATTTGATGAGTTTTTCCCATTTTAATGGAGGAAAACAACTTTTTGAAATCATACATTAGGTTTTCAGTTGATTAATGTGGCAAGATATCATGGGATTGTGGCTTATTTTTGCATGCCATTTTTACGATACATGCTAGCTGGTGGTCATAGACGTTATTTTGCAGAGTGCATAACATAAATCCTGAGTTTTGTGAGCTGAATGGTAGAATATATCCTGCTGTACTAATGCACTTTTGCTTAACATAATTGAGGAGTATAAGTTTAACATATTTCTGTTCTGCTGTGATAAATGTAACTGGTACATTTCTGTTGTACATTGTACTAATTTCAGTGCTTTGAAATTCTTTGAATTATGTGTCAATTATGTGACAATTGATTGTGGTTCATTATATACTTTTTGTTTTCGTAATATATGCAATCTCTGGAATTTGAAAATATACATAGAAGTTTGGTTTATATGCACCAACGACGCAAGCAAATTATAATATATTTATTGATTACCTAAATCTTCTGTCTTGTTAGGTTCGGCTTGGATGGTACTCTCTAGACCTTTCATCGACTACGTTATATGGGGATGGGACAATTTACCGAGAACCGTTCTCATGTACTATTCAAATTTCATATCTTCTCCTGAAGGATATTTCCATACAGTTATTTGCAATGCTCAAGAGTTCAGAAACACAACCGTCAATAGTGATCTACACTTCATTGCATGGGACAATCCTCCGAAGCAACATCCTCACTACCTCACAGTTGCTGATATGAAAGTTATGACCGACAGCAACGCTCCCTTTGCAAGGAAGTTCCATCGAGAAGATCCTGTTTTGGACAGAATCGACACCGAACTATTATCCCGAAATCCTGGAATGCCTGTTCCTGGTGGTTGGTGCATAGGAAGCAGAGAGAATGGGACTGATCCTTGCTCGGTAGTTGGCAACACTACTGTCCTTAGACCAGAAAACGGTTCAAAAAGGCTCGAAAAGCTAATCACCAAATTGTTGTCGAACGAAAATTTCCGGCCTAGACAATGTGTATGAGACAAACCTACATGCAAAGAAAATGGTCTTGTTTGAGATTATTTAACCTGCCACTTGCTGTGTAGTTTATATATGTGCAAGTTTAGTTAGCATGATCATTGAATTAGTGTTTCTTTCTAGTAGAAGAAAGAAAATAGTTAAAGTATACATGTTTGTTTTGTCTTTAATTTTGAGAAGTAAAAAGTGAGACACATTTAAGTGCAAAATGAAATTGATTACAAGGTTTGTTGAATTATAGATTGTAATGTATGGTGTATATGAGACATGACTCTAGCTCTTTCAATTGCCTTGACTTCAATCATGCATTTCAGTGACTGCTGATTTGATGATACTCTACTTTTGTTACTCTCTTTTACATGTGAAATAAGACATGGATAAGGATGATGCCATGATGGGAATCTTGGGATATGGCGGTGTTAGACGAAAGGACTAAAACTTTGTGAAATGAAATAGAAAGGTCATTTGTTTTTTTGCTCTTACTTGAATATCTTTTAGTTTCTTAACTTATTGAGTTTAATTTATATACACTTTCAGCAATGTTTTATACATGAGAAATGATATTTGAACATCTATTTTGCAACAAACTATTTATGTACATGGGGTTATTTTTGTAAAAGCAAACGAAAAAAAATCTTCAAAACACTGCCAATATATCATATGGGTATTTATTTGGACAACTAATATTTCTGAGTTGTTGGAAAAGTTGTAAAAAAAAAAGTTGATGTCAGTGTATCATAACTCTTTATGCATACATCTAGTATGTGTGGTTACATCGTTAATGAGTTAAAAACACATGAGTTGTTATATCTTAGTAATTGATGTGATAATACATCATTTGATTTATATGTAAAACTTTTTTATACTGACAGTGTGTATCAATTAAACTTTAAGTTATTTGTGAGGTTAATAGGATAGAGAAAAACAATTTTGCAATTTTTTTTAATTTAACATGTGTGAACATTTGAAGAGTATCTTATTTAAGCGAATAAAAATATGGAAAGTGTATCTTATAATTTTTTTTTGAAGAAAACAAAATGATATATTGAAACATAGAGCCAACTTTCAGGTACAAGGTGTACCTCAGAAAGTGCTCACAAAACACTGTCAGAGTACAACAATAGTGAAAAAATTAGCCAATTCCTGCACATAACAAAGGATTTTGGCACCAATTGTAAAAACTATAATGAAAAGATACAACATTAGCTTTAAACCAGCAGAAGGAAAGATGTTGGACATTCTCCAGAAGTTGTAAATGGGAACTCTGGGTGCCTCTGAAAATTCTTGCATTTCTTTCCTTCCAGATTACCCAAGTTGTAGCAAACCAAATCAAATGCATAAAAGAGCATCTAGATTTACCGTAGCCTGTAGACGAACCGAACTGAATGAAATGATCCAAAATATGGAAAGGATCCGCTGAGTGAACACAAAGCCAATTTCTAACTAGCTGCCAAAGATGACCGAAGAAAGCACAAGATAGGAATAAATGGCTTTCGGATTCATGAGAACCGTAACCACTAACACAGTTCCGCGCCTCAGGAAGAATGATACCTCTACGAAACAAATTTAATTTTGAAGGTAATCGGTTGTGAAACAAACGCCAAGTGAAGACCGAAACCTTCAAAGGCACGTCCTTCCTCCATAACAGCTTAGTCGGAATCTGGTCATTGATCTGGGTCGTATATGTGAGCAAGCGGTAAGCGCCACTAGCCGTGTAACCTTTGGCTGTGTCAGGGGTCCAATTCCAGACATCACCAGAATCAACCTGCAACGTAACTGTTAATAAAAAAAGCCTACACTCCTCTAGTAGCTCCTCCTCCCAAACCCACAACCTCCTCTGCCACTTCCAAGCTTCCCCACCCACATCCCACCCCCAATGAAACATTTATGCCACAATAGCTAATTTATTATCGGATAACTCATATAAGCGACAGAATTTCTCACAGAGAGGCACATCGCACACCCACCTATCCAACCAAAACAAGGTTGTAACACCATTACCGACTCTAAGACGTAAATTGTCTGAAAACCAACTCCCCAACACCGAACTATTGCCATCACGGATACAACTAATATCCTTCCACCACACTAACCCATGACTACCACAAGACTGAAACCGCCCCCCAACCCCACCATATCTAGCAGTCAGAACTCTGAACCACATCCCCTCCCTATCCACTACCATCCTCCAACACCACTTCCCTAACAATGCCAAATTAAACTCCCTAAGTCTCCTTACCCCCAAACCTCCAACCTCCTTAGCCAAACAAATGGCCTCCCAATCGATCCAAGCAATTTTCCTATTAACCTCACACTCACCCCAAAAAAAACGAATTAAAAGAGATTCAATAGAGGCGATGATACCTGAGGGAGCTTTGAAGAAGGAAAGGGCGTAGACAGGGAGAGAGGTCAAGACAGACTTAAGAAGAACAAGACGACCACCAAAAGAGAGGTGTTTGCTTTTCCAACGGGACAGGCGAGATTTAATGCAATTAACCACAGGATTCCAAAAATGCAGTCTACGAGGATCACCTCCAACAAGGAGGCCAAGATACAATATAGGCAAGCTACCAATTTTACAGTTCAAAACAACTGCAGCCTCCTGTACCCAAGATTGAGTAACATTGATACCCACCAACTCACTTTTATGGAAATTCACTATCAACCCAGACATTGCTGCAAACAAATGCAAAACGACATGCATTGCCCGAACATTAGCCCAACTTTTTTCACCTAAAATGAGGGTATCATCTGCAAACTGGAGATGAGACACAGTAACCGGACGTTCCGTTCCAACCTTGTACCCAGAGAATAAGTTATTTGTATTCAGGGAGTCCATCATGACATGAAATCCCTCCGCCGCTAAGAGAAAGAGAAAAAGTGAAAGGGGATCCCCTTGGCGGAGGCCTCGTGCCAAAGAGAATTCATCAGTAGGGCTGCCATTTACTAAGACCGACGCAGTCGCCGTAGTAACACATTCACGCATCCACTTCCTCCATAGAGTCGGAAAAGCCATTTTCCCCATGACATCATCCAAATACTTCCAGTCGACAAAATCGTAAGCCTTCTCAAAATCGACCTTAAGAAGAAGTAAATCTTTTTTAAATTTTTTGGCCTCATCGACTACCTCATTTGCCACCAAAATACCATCTAGAATTTGTCTTCCCTGCACAAAAGCTGAATGAGAGTCTGAAATAATACTGCCAATAACTGACTTCAGCCGATTTGCTAACAATTTAGCCAGGACCTTATACAGGCTACCCACCAAGGATATTGGACGAAAATCATTTAAACTTTGCGGAACATCTTTTTTAGGAATAAGAGTGATGAAGGTACTATTTATACCTTTCAAAAGCTTGCCATTTCGATGAAAATCTGACACATAATGCATCAACTCCTCACGCATATCCAACCAAAACTCCTTAATGAAGCCAAAATTAACTCCATCAGGCCCCGAGCACTTGTAACTATCGCAATCCCAGACTGCAGTTTTTAGCTCCTCCATAGTGAATGGTTTGATTATGGCCGCCCCCTCCCTATAAGTTAGAGTACGAAAATTCAAGTCTGAAGCAGAGGGGCGCTCCATAGATGGTGCTTGGAAGTGATTCGAAAAATGAGTATAAACAGCCTGTCTGATATTACTGACACCTTCAACCACAGTACCTCCGACAACAATAGAAGAAATAGTATTGACACGCCGTCGACTAGACATAGTACCATGAAAATATTTAGTATTAGCATCCCCTTCCCGTAACCAGGTTAAACGAGACTGCTGCCAACACATGCTTGAATGAATTTTGGATAAAGAATGCAAATCATAAGTAAGGCGATGCAACTCCTCCACCTCCTCCACCCCAAGAGAAACAACAGCCCCTCTGTCATCTAACACTGCAATACGATCCTTCACAAGAGCAATTCTACCCGGTAAATTATTAGTGTGGTTCGAATGCAACTCCTTGAGAGCCTCCTTAATCATTTTAAATTTTTCCTTCATCACATAACCCCCCCACCCTTCCACCTGAAATGATCTCCATTTTGAACTCACAAAGTTTTTGTAACCCTGCACGTTTGCCCAACACTTCAACATTCGAAACGGACGAGGACCCCAATTTTGTTCATCAACCGAAAGAATCACAACACAATGATCTGACAGACCGCACAACTGCGCTGCTTGTATACAGTTAGGCCATCTCAAACACCAATTTTCAGATAATAAGAATCGGTTTAGGCGACTCATGGAAAGACCGTCCCCTCTGTACCAAGTGAACCGACAACCAGTTAGTGGTAAATCATTCAAATCACTATCATCAATAAAATTATTAAAGGCCAGGACCCCCACAACTCTAGGGACCGCACCAACACCCCTCCTCTCATCCGCTCTGCGGACAATATTAAAGTCCCCACAAACACAAACATTCTGCCCTTGTAAGTTAACCAGACGAGACGATATAGTCCCCCACAAAGCACTTTGACCACCCACATCACAAGGAGCATACACATTAAAAAGAACAAAGTCGTCGCCTGTCTGTAAAAACCGACCTCCAACTGCCACCACATGATCAAAAGAGAAGGAATAAAAATCTCAACTTCTTTTATATCCCACAAAATCAGTAAGCCACCGGAAGCCCCTCGCGAAGGACGAAACGAGAAGCCATAAGATGGGCTCTCCCATAACGTAGAACACAAAAAACTATCCACATATTCAAGCTTTGTTTCCTGAAGACAAACAATGAACGAACTTTTTTCAGATACTAACTTCCACACTTCTCTTCTTTTTTCAAAACCGCCTAATCCCCAAACATTCCAAGAAACTATCTTCATCGGATACCACACACACCCCTCACCGCCCCCTCTTCACCACCAACCACCCTCACTTTCTCGCCGCACCCACTTCCTTCCTACCACTCTTTCTCCCTCCTCGTGATAACACATTAAACATGTTAGCCTTGTCACCAGTAAACTTCACTCCAATCGCCTTCCTTATACCCCAAACATCCTCTACCGCAATCTCATCATTACCATGTAAAACTACCCAATTACGCCAATCAGTGTTCTCTGACTCCTTAGGTGTACCAGACGAACTAGAGTCACTCCCCTTTGTAGCCTTCAATTTATTATTAATAATACCACCTCGACGCTTATGGACTTGTTTTTTTAATTCTTTTAACACTCCAGATCTATCCTTCGTAGGCAACCGTGCAACTTTCTTGATATTCACCATAGGATGACGTAGAACACTCTCATTTTTCTTCCTTGTATCATGTTTTCTTTCTTGAGAAACGCTATCTTTCATACTCTTCTTTCTTAACGAAGAAATTATACTGGCATCCCCGTGATGATGATCCGATAACCATTCGACACTCCACGGACCCGACAAAATAGAGCGCGTACGCCCCGGCGGACATGAACTAGTGCGTTTACTCCTTGTTGCACCCGTACTGACACGATTCCTCTTGTTCGCATCTTGAACAGCCGCAGCCAAAGAGGACTCAGATGCATCATTCATAAATGGACCTGCCTGTTCTTCATTAAAAATAGCAGCATTAGGAGCTTCCCGAATCTGCTCCACCGATCCCTGAACATGTACCGACACTTCCCCTTTTTTACTTGCTGGCCTCGGGCTATTCTCAGAAGAGGAGGCTGTAGCACTCACATCTGAAGTCGAATTAATAGCTGGGTATTTGCAGGTAGATACATCAGCTCCATCACAAAATTGATTTACTTCGACATTATTACTTTGCTTATTATTTTCCTCAACCCAATCCTCGGCTAACTCCTTCACCAAGTTATCTACGTCGTCATTCATAATAAAATCTCCTTTGTCATCCACACTGACACAATCCTCATTTTCATACTCGTCGTCAAACAAGCATGCATCTTCGCCGATAGAAATACCCGCTTCCTCCAATAATTTTACAGTCACCAGACCATCATCTACCAAAATATCAATTGTGTCATTAATAATATTCAAAGAAGATGTCGCCAATAAAATTCGTGCATAATCCATACGTTCCCTCTCCACTGTACATGTATCCACCCTCATCAAACGTCCATGATCAAAAACACATAATTTAAAAAATTTGTTATTCCAAGCATGCAGCGGTATTCCATATAAACGGACCCAAGCTCCTCGCTCAAATTTCAAATTATCATTATTCCAAGGTTGTACGGATGAGAAAAAAGACATAAAAAATTCTGAAGCACCTGATAAGATCGAATTCACATCTTCTTCACCGCATGATTTCAGCAAGACTCTGTCAGCACCCAATGGAATAATATTTAAAGTATTAAAGCCTGCATCTAAAATACGTTGTTGAATTAACGGGATGGACTCCCCATTTAAAACAGACGCCACCACACCGTTACATGCCCAAGAAACATCTTTATCGTCTGTTCGATACTTAATAACAAGGCGTTGGTTACAACTTGAAACCTCTTTGCCTTTCAGGGTCAAACTGTTTGTTAAAGCATCATCAAGAACACCTCCAACACTCCTACTACGTTGCTGCATATGAACCACTTTCTCCCTCACCTTCCTAACAGCTGCCACCTCTCCTTCTTTTTCCCCATCAAACACAAGACCCTCCCTTCCTTGAACCGCACCAAAACACACCACATCACTGGCCATAATGGGGGCCTTACCTCCTCGACTAACATACATCTCCCTCCCCTTGTTTTGTACTCCCCCACCTTCCTTTGAATCCCCCGCACTCACACTTTTTCCTCCCTCAACAGCCCTCTTTGACACAACCTTCATTCTTCCATCCCCCTTCCGCTCAAAACGATCAAACCGCGCGACCTTAGCAAAGACCTGGAACACACCAAAAGTGACAGCATTCAGAGCCTTTGTTAGCTTATCCACATTCCTGACATTACTATAACGCACAAAACCATATATCTTGCCTTGCGCATTATACTTCCTCGACACAAACAAATCCTCAAGGACTCCACATACCTCAAAGCCTTGCCTCAAATTAAAATAAGGAATAAATTCAGGCACATTAGTATAATAAAAGGTAACAAACCGTTTCAAAGAAGTCCCTATTCTGCTGCCTTCGTTTACATTCTGGTCGTTCAACACATCAGTACGTTGCAAACGAAGGAATTCACGATCATAAATATCATCAACGCGTTCCATAATGCATTTATTCTGGCCAGAGGTATGTGCCCGCGCACTTTCGGGTGAATGACTGTGTTTGCGAACAACATACTTGTGACGACTTCCATACGCTCAGTGAAACCGAACAGAAGCATGACGAGCATCTGGCCTAGCCTGTCTGCCATATGGTGATCTTCCACTCCTGGATAAAACACGCTGAGGAGAGAACCAACGAAGAGAATATGTTTTTAGTTACCTTTTTTAAAATTTGATAAGCACAATATTTACATCTAACAATAAATATAGAACTTGAGATTTTCATCGTCTCATTTCTTGTCAAGTAATTTAATGACTATAAATCATTTACTAAGAGCAATAAGTAAGGAAGTTAGAGTTCAAACCCGTTGATGTTGTATACTACATTGTGTAAATTGATAAAAAAAAAAAAAAAAGACTAACTTGTGTTAACTTTATTATTAAGTTAGAGGATTAAAGTAACTCTTTTATTATAAATTAAAGGTGAAACTTGTACCACAAATAAATTAAGAAACGTAAAAGATTTTTAGCCTTTTTTTATATTGAAGCTTTTTCTTGTGTCCTTCAATCATGGATCCTTTGTTATGCTTTGGTGCCAAACAAACACATTGAAATAATTTCTAATTTCTACTCCTTTGTTATATGCTTTGGTTACATCTATATAGTTGACTTGACTTCGTTTATTTTCCTTTCAATTAGTTTTCAACAATTGTATAGAACACGTCAAATTAATTGTCTATATATGATTGGTCAATTTAGCTACTAATTTATACGTGTCGATTTTGGTCATGGTTGGAATTTAAATTTGGATTGAGTTATAACTATAATGATGTGGAAGGATTGATGAGAAGACTATGCTATGTCTACTTGATTGTGTTTCGATGACTTTGAAATATTCTTCATTATTTTGGCCTCCATTATTATGGTATAATTTCGACGTGTTTTAGGGGGTAGTCATCATAGCTCACAAATTGTGTCTGGCTTAATTTAGCATTTAGCATGAACTAATGATAAAATTCCTAATTTATATGCATATTGAACCATTGCAAGATATATCATTCATAGGTCAATGGAATCTTAGAGAGCAAGGTGGTGGCTTAATTAGAACCAAACATGGACTTTTTGTTGCAAGAAATGTGTAGCTTAAGGCGGCTAAATGGACTAATGTTGTTGTTTATGAGAAAATTTGTGACATATACCTAACAAACTAATTCACACCACTTAATTTTGGTGTTATTTTCATCTCTCTCTTCTATAAAATGATTTGATACTATACTTTCAGGCGACATAAAATTATTATTTTTCGTGTTCATTCAAACTCATTTTTAAATGTGGACAATGGTTTTACCTTTTTTTCTTCTTCTTAGTAGTGCTCTCCACCATAAGTAATCATATTAGAGACACATACACAAAATATGAATATTTTTATCTAAAATTTAAACATTAATTTATCATATTGTAAGTTTAATCCTTTTCGATAGTTTAACCTTCTAGTGTAAATTCAAGTCCTATTTTCAATTTTCTTTTTATACCAAAGTCCATTTCAAGTTAGTTTTTGTCATTTTTGTGTCAACTTTGTCCGAGGGATGTATTCTAAAATATCAAAATGTTGACCACTTGTTGAATCAACTACAACATGAAATGTAAGTGTGCAACATACACAATCTACTCCATCAATCATGCCATGAATCAAATATAAAAAACTGGTGTAGAAAGTTATAACCATCTCAATTAGTCAAATTTTGTTGACACTTTTGCAAAACTAAATTGAAACAAAGAAGATAAATTAATATTTTGAAACTAGAAACTAAGATAAAGATCCAATGGAATCTCATCCAAATGGCAATCGAAGCTAAGAAAGTAGGAAATGATTGTTAGAGAAAATTCATAGTTTGATTAATACTCCCTCCGTTCCAAATTATATGTCACTATAGAAAAAAATTGTCTCAAATTGTATGTCACTTTACAATATCAATGAAACATTAATGTTACTTTTTCTATTATATCTTTAACTATTTATTACTCTTTTTTCTTTTAATTCTTTCATTTATCTTTCTCATATCATTTATTAAGGACAATTTTGTAAAACAACTCAAAATATCTCTTTACCACGCAATATTAATTACATTTCTTAATATGTGTGAAATACCCAAAACGTCATACAATTTAGGACGGAGGGAGTATAAAATTAAGTATTAAATAGTATTTATAGGTCTTGGAAACATAACTCAATTGACTGACACATCATATTATATATATATGGACTGCATTTCGAATCTCAAATATTCTTTATTTATTAA
>Ga0315914_1005663_pt1 | contig 18086 bp, 6 predicted proteins | sample MpolenodulesMG_FD_203920 | JGI IMG/M metagenome (GOLD analysis project Ga0315914, IMG submission 203920) | Medicago polymorpha root nodule microbial communities from Los Angeles, California, United States - elongated nodules | ecosystem: Host-associated > Plants > Roots > Nodule | place: USA...
CTTAATTACACCTCCACCCCCTTAATTCTAAAATATTCTAATTCCTATCTTATTCTTACTAACTATTAATAAAACCATTTAATTAAATAAACAAATCACATAATCACATAAATCAATTAAATAGGATTCTAAACTCTATCAAAAATAAAATAAAATAAACGGGCGTTACAGTATATCTCTGCAAGTGGGGGCAATCACAGAATGTAGTGGGCGTTAAGTTGGGTTAAAGGCACTACATTGAAATTATGGCAATGAGGAGAAGTTTTGTGCCATTGTGAGATGTGATGACTTGATGAAACTTGAGACATACCTGAGATGCGAGTGTCGAGGGGGATTTTGGTTGTGGGTGGGAGACTACATTTATTGGTGTCATGAGCAAGGGGTGGAGGGGTGGCTGAAGTTATGGGTGTTGCAGAAGGAAATTTGAAAGAGTAAATATGTTTTATACGTTGCCAATCATGGAAGTTATTTCATAAAGAACAAAAGAAATAACTACTTAAACAACGGAAACTTAAATTAAAGGATCAAGGCATACCTCCAACCATTGCTCCTGCTTGAAGAAGTTGAGGCTCTTCTAAACCTTCCACAATCTCACTTTGATGGTGCAAGTCTTCTGAAGAGAGATGTTAGGCTTAGGGAACCAAAAAAAATGAACTGCACTCCTTTTTATAACTTCTGCCATCAAGAAGTTACTGAGCAAAACAAAACTGCTCCTCCACTCACTCATAATGGGCAGTTACTAAATTTAAGGGAAAGAATAAAGACCATTTTTCTGATTAATGGATAATTACCACTATGTGCACTTAGTGGGTAATTACCACTTATTTATTTAAATAAATAAATAACTTAATTAGGGAAAAATCCAACAAATCAATCATAATCATGAGATCATTTAAAATAGTTGATTTTATTCATAACTACTTTTAAAAGTATTCATTTGATTGCTTGTAATTTAACGATGTTGTAAAGTTTTTTACACTAGTGTTGTTATATGCAAATTTTGAACAAGTCTAAAGAAGGGAAGTAAGAAATTTCCAATGGTAATATATTTCAAGCAAAAGACATAATGATGAAGTCAAAACAAAAGGAAGGCGGCATGTTCACCATTCAAGACATCCTTTAATGACTAATAATTTTTCTGAGTCAAATGGTTATAACTTGAGAAGTTTAGAATGAGATCAATATTGATTTTGGGTTCCACAAAAGGAGTTAAAGTTTTACCTATAGGTTTAAGACCTATGATGGCAGATACATCGAACCAAGGCTGGCCCAAGGCATAGGCCGAGTGTGCAGCGGCCTAGGCCCCATGCCTGTAGGAAAAAAAATTATACGAGGGGTGCATATAGAGATAATTGTTTTATAGGGGTTATATATAGCAACAATTTCAAAGAAGGCCCAACTATTTATCATTCAACCCAGTAGCTCTTCTCCCTTTTTATTTTAGAACTCGGCATCATTTCATTTTCACAGTCCAACGCTTTCATTTTCACGCCCCCAACATTGGCCAAAACGCTAAACTTAGAATTAAAACGTAAAACGCATAAACAACAAGTAAAAAGAAAAATATATACTCCTTTTTAGAGACTAAATATGTTTTTATTTTGAGGATGTTTTTTGATGTTTCAAATTGAAGATAACCTGAATTTGTATTTAGATTTCATAGTATAATATGACTTTCATCATGAAAAATTTCATGCGTGCACACCAAATTTGGTCTGTGTGATTTTTTTTATAAGTACATCATATTTTATTGACAAATGATAAAAGGTTTTCATGTTATTGCGTTTGAGAGAAGTGTATTTTATACTATTATAGATTTATGGTGATAAATGATTATGAAGCTCTTTGAGAAATTTTAGAGGTAGTAAATCAGATGAATTATCAACTCAGATAATAAAACTTATACAAAGATTTGTATGTCTACCTATTATTTTACTTAGTTTTGCTTGGTTTGGTTCGATCCCTAAAAAATATTGTTTTGTTATTCTTTTTTATTAATAATCCATAGGACAAAGTGTATTTGACACAATATTTTGGATCATCAACATAGCTGGATTTCAAAACATCGTATTATGGTATCAAAAATGATAAGTGAACACATTTATTTTGACACAATACAGACAACATGGATAATTGTGTCATTTCATCTTTAATTAGAAGTGCAATTTTGACATTTTCTCTCTTCTTCTTCCTCCTTTCAGTGTAGTTTTCCCCTTCTCTCTCTTACTGCTCCTCTTCTACAACACCACCTTCCCTTCACCTCTTCCTCCTCCACACAACAATGACAAAAACAGATCCGCAAGCTTAAATTCAAATCACAAACCGACATGAAAATGGAATCCGAGCAGAGACTTTGGATCTGATTTTGACGACAGAAAATGATCTGATCTAAGTTGACCGGAGATCCGACCACCGAACGCGTCCTAATTTATGGCGGACAGTGGCGGTTGCGATGGTGCTGTTACAGTTGTGGCATGGCGGCAACAACAAGGACAAAGTACAAGGAGGTGAGGACGCACGAGAGAGAGGTTGTGCAGGGAACCGATACGTTTTCGATGGTGGTGGCCAACGGAGGGAGGCGGATGGCGGATAAACTGAGGGCAGTTAAAGAGAGGACATGGTGGGACTTGGGAGAGAGGTCTCTTGTTGAAGGAAAAAGAAGAAAAGGAAATAGAATAAAAAAAATTGACGTATTGTGTAACGGTGCAAATATGTGTTATAAATTTTGTGTTCAGTTATCAATCCTCTTATGGTATTATGGTGACTTGGGGTAACATCATAGATGGCATGTCAACCACCACGATTAATGCATGTGTCATTAATCATTTATAAAAAAAAATGATATGATTATATAAAGAGTAATGTTAACCGATGACACTAGTTAAGGAAACTAAAAATAGTATGTTTGCATTGAATTCAATAATTTTTTAACTTTTAAAAAGTCAAATCTATCACTTTTTACCATTTTCTAATACAACATTTCTAAGTTTGTCCTCTTAATCAATGTCTTATGGACACTCTTTAGCATTTCCCTTATATAAAGAGGTCATTTTCTCAAACTTGACCTAAAACCTATAAAATGCTAGGGACGAGGCTGCATCGAACAAGGAAACAATCAACATCCGATAAGGAGTGTGGTACAATGGATCCCAAAAATAAAGGACCTTAAACACTTGGAGAAAGTTGTAATAAAAGTTAGACTTACTAAGCATAACGAAATCATATATGACTATTTTCTTCCAAAATGGGGTTTTTTGTTCTTCTACACGATTGAGACAAGAAATATACAAAACTTTGGTAGAAACTTTCTTAGCAGATGGCTGTGGGGGATTGGCATTACCAAGGATCGATCTAAAAATCTTCCTTAATGGCCTCAAGAAGCATGGGGTTGACAGGATTTTTAAAGGCTAGAAGTGGAGAAGAGGGTTGATTAGGGAAGAAATATTCAACATGCTTAAGATGATTAGATGGAGAAAGTGTGCCTAAAGAAAGAAAAATGTAGAGATAATTAGCTGGGAACGCCAAAGAGCTTGTTTGGCTTTATCTTCTTTGAGTTCATGAACATGCTCAATATTATCCCCAGAAATTGTTTTGTCATTGACAAATGCTAATGTAACGACATAAGATGAAGCACAAGAATCACTAGGCATGTTTGTAGAATTTGGAATTGTCTTTGAAGTTTACTCGTTGTTAAGAATTTGGTGCTAAAAAAATGCTAAAGATTCTTTGATAACGGAAAGAGATGTATTTTTGAAGTGAAATGAACATTTATAGTTTCATCAAAGATCAAAGAGATTGGTAATTTTGACTACCCATAACACCACATTACAAGATGTGAACAGTCAAACACCTTCAAAAACACTGTCTGGAGCAGTTACTTGAGAAACGAGTGAAATCATCATGATGTTCCCAAACATTACGGTTTTTGAAAAATGAATAATGGCTACTCCTTGAAAATTAACATTAGAAGTAGTCTTTTTCTACTAGAAGCACAAGACAAAAGTCCTTGAAGATATTCAAAGATTTAAAAGTGTTTAAATTTACAAAATAACTACCATATCACAAGTGTGCAGAAGAAGTTTTAAAAGAAGTAGTTATACTTATGAAGTCTTCAATGTTCATAATTCAAAATGCTAGAAGAAACTTGCGGCATAAGTTTTTCTAGTTAGTTAGAAGCACTTGATGTTAATGCACTATAGGAGTTAGTTTCTTTCATTCTCTATTGCCTGCTAGATAACACATTAACCCTAATAAAATAAACATCTTACTATTTGTTTGATTCGAACGATGTATGTAACTCACTTTTACTTGTCATAATGCCATCGTATTACCCTTTTATTTTATGTTTTTGCACTTTTGTTGTTTTCGCTCTACTTTCTTCTCTACATTTTCGTAGCGGTTTCTTGTTGTGTGTTTCTTACACTTCAAAATAAGACTTGAGGTTTTAAACCTATCAACTAAGAATCTCTTAAGAATTTAATTTGAGTCTTAGATTGATCATCAAATTCATCTACTCAGAGGATAGATTTTCACGTCAACAAATGCGTAGAAATTAAAATCTTATATAAAACTCAAATTTTTAATTTTACAAAATACTTTGTAAAACCCAAAAACTGAGTTTTCAATTTTCAAAAAAAGTTTGAAAATCAAATTTTGAATTTTTATTAAATTTTAGTTTTCTATACCCTATGTTTTGAGCTGAAGAGCTTACACTATTTACTATGTATTATATAAAAATGAGGATGAAAAACAGGTAAAAATGAGTGAAACAAAATAGTTAAAAGTAAAAAAGATAATATGAATTTTTTTAGAAGTTGTGAAAATGAAAGAAGTAGGTGTGAAATATCTAAACCCAGAGGGGGCCTAACAATATTAATATGAGCTTAGATATGGATAAAACATGGAAAATTGCTCTTTAAACACCCATGTATTGCTCACAGACACTTCAAATTAACGAAAATACCTCCAACGATAATTAATTATCATTAAATTTTAAACGGTAGTTAATTTCCGTTTGTTTGTAAACAACAATTAAGGATCATTTAAACTCAGCCATTTGGCAGGAATGGTAATTAATTACGGTTCAACCCATAACTTGCAAGTGGTCGATGAGAATCACCATTAGTAAGACCCCTCGTGGTATAAGCTTTAAGTGTCTGTTTGATCCGTTATAAAATAAAGGATAGGATAACTTCAGTTGTACTATGTTTGATTGTAAAATTATTCTAGGGACATGACAAACTTGGGGGCAAGAGACAAGACAAAAACCAAAATTTTTGTCTCTCACTAAACCACATCACAACTTTTTGTCTCATGTACAAGTTAAATTAAATATCAAAGTAGCCTCTCTTTTTCTTCCACCAAACTTGGTATTAAACAAAAAATTGTTCAATAACATAATAATTTGTCATATAATGTTCTGTCTCATATTGTGTTGTTATGTCATGTGCCTACCTTTTAGCAAATCAAATACACCATGAGAGGACGAGATTGATAGCCCCACAAATCATTCCAAAATTTTACCAAATGTCCCGATCCAAGCTTCCAGGTAACCTTTTGCAAGAAATCCTCCTAGACCACACACATGCCACATTGGTATTTCTTCCTAATAACAGTAGTTACATCAATGCTTGACAAATATTGTTTATTAAAAATATTATTATCTCTCTTTTATTTATACAATTTTATTAATCGATTTGAAATAGTCAAATGAATCACTCGTAATAAAAGTATCTATCAATTTTGTCGATAGTTAATATCAACTTCATAACCGACTGCTTTTAATAGCACCTTCAATTTTTTTATCTACAAAATTCGAATCTGAAATTTCGCTCAAGTAATTCAAAGTAAAGCTTCAATCAAGCCAACATAATCTTGGTTGGTGCTAGCAATTTTTGTACGTATAACACTATAACCGCATTATGTCTATGTTTTTTTGTTCCTTTCTATTTTCAAAGAGAAATTAGACACACCGTGGGCCAATTGGGCTCCCCAAACATTACTCCTGGAATCATTGTGATGACTAAATATCATTGTTTGGATATTGGGAACCATAGTAGGGACGACCAATTTTTAAGGTCGTTGGTAAGGCAGCTACCCTGCCAGCATGCCACAGCAAGGATTCTCCACAAGGGACACAACACAATGTAAGGTGACAAAACCAAATTCATTGGAAACTTTTCTCTTTCGAATCATCAATTTTGCTTTGGAAAAAGTTTGTAATCCAACCGAATCTATAACCGGTCCCTCCTCTTCTTAGTTTCTTCCTTTGCATCTTTTAGTTGACCTTCATGGAGAATTCAGAACCATACGTTATGCACATTATTTTCTTGCTTTTATTTTCTTTCTCTTTATCCTTCACAAATTAAACTTTTATTCACTTGAAATGCAATAAATTTAAGTTGTCAATAAAGAAAATAATAATGAATACTATATACAATATGTAATTAACATAATTTGTTCTTTAAAAAAAAACATAACTTGTTGTGTACGGGTCTTATATGTGCAAAGGCTTAACTAATTAAGAGAAAGAGTAGCATAGCACATCAAGCACAAATGAGTCACACTATTTGCTTGATGTGTAGCACAACTCACTAAAGTTTAGAAAGAAAGAAAAAATGTCGAAGACATCCACGAATAATCATCCACCAAAGGATAGTGGTAAGTTTAGAGCGCAAAAATTTTGTAAAAAAAAAAAAAAAAGTTTAGAGCGCAAAAAATATAATTTCAAAGATCGGAGGAAAGAAAAATATAAATCAAAAGAGTGAAACTCCAAGAATATCTAAGGTTTCTAAAGTCTATTTTGAAAAGGAAAAAAAAATTCATCCATCGAAATTATTACTGAGTTGAGTCACGATAACGTGGCTTTTTTAAGACGTTTTGCGACATTGTCTCAAATTTTGCAAGGTAAACTAGCAATCACGCTACCACAGGATAAAATATGTTCAGCTATAATTGTTCGATTAACTACTACATTGTAGATAATCATTCGAGCATTACACCTCCGATATGTTATTAAGATCACTTTTAATTTAATATTGAAACCAATCAATTATGAAATTACGACCACTATTTTGATCACTCAAATATGGTGTTACCACCATTTTAATATTTAACATCTTCAAATATCGATAAGGTACTACAACCACTCAAATATGGTACAACCACCGTCTATAACCTCTAAATTCTCCAAAGGCAGAAAAAATATCTAAACGATGTATACTCTTAAGATCATTCTTAACTCTTAAGTGACATTATTATTTATTAAAAGGGACTATGTTTTTAAAAGTACTCTTTATCCTGAAGGGATATACACTTTTCGAAGGAACTATACTCTTAACATCGTTCTTAATAGAGAAGAGATATTTTAACTAAAAAGGATTATGGTCTTAAGAACACTCTTAATACCGAAATGAGAGAAGAAAAAAAGATAGAGAAGAGAATAACTCATTAACACAAGCTAAAGAGATAAAGAGTTTTCGGCAACTCAATAGAACTATTTGGTGTGTTTTTTGAACTGAATAGAGTCCTCTATTTATATAGAGATTTTGTAATTTAGCTACAATTGTAGGAGCCAATTGATCGTTGAAAGACTCTTGTGACAAAGATTAAAAGAAACTAGAGGAAACAAACTAATTTGATATAAATGGAGGAAAGATTAAAAGTTATGTTGGATTCTCAATCTTATCACAACCAACATAAACTAAAATTATGGGAAGTGATATGCACAAATAAAAAATAATTACCGTTATTTTTATCATTATCGGGTAATTAAAAAATTAAATATCACAATATAAACACTAATAATATGTGTGTGTTCTAATTTACGTGGGATCTCCACACTCTATATTTTGTATTTTTTTTACACACCACTAGTTTAAAATCTCACGACTTGATATTTGATCTTCCAACCTTTCAATTTCCTTCCAACTTTACACCAATGTTCCAACAAAAATATAAATGAGCTAACTCAAAGGAATATTTAGGACCAATAGTTTGTCACAAATATAAATCCAACCTTTCTTAGGAGCTAACTCAATAGCATAAATAACTCTTATAAGTTCAGCATTCAGATGATATTGGAAGCTGCATGTGTTTCTACAATGCCAAATAGCAGCAAAAGTATTAATAATAGTACTTTGAATTTGAATAACCAATTTGCATTAGAAGGACAAGCTCTATCACAAATAATATTAATATTAAGAGTCGAGTTGGTATCAATTTGCACACCGATGATGTTTTGCAACCAACCCTAAATATTCGCAGCATAGGGGCAATCACATAAAAGATGAAAGTAGTTTCTATTTGCGAGTCACAAAGATTACATTGAGACACGATATTGCAATATTTAGTCATCAATATCATTAGTGGGTAACTTATTATGAATAAGTCTCCAAACAATGGGATGTCTTTGTGCCAGATGTTCTTAGCCCAAAAAAAAAAAAGTTGGCCAGGTGGTCTTTAAAATTGAACACGCCTTCGAAAGTGATATCATCATCAATCAAATGAATCCAAACAAGCTCATCGGGATCTTATGAATCAAGTCAACTAAATTCGTAACATTTAGTATAATAGAGCTAGGGGTATAGCAGTAATCATTATTGATAAAATCACTACCCTTGGCATTAAGATTAACATATTGCTCTAAAGTAAAGGCTTATCAAGCTAATTATCAAACCAGAAATTGGTAGAGTTCGCATCACCAAGATGCCATCTAGAACTGCAATGAACAACATGGATTTACTTTTGATACCTCTCTGGAATATGATAGTTAAAGAAACCATGGTTTATACTCTAGATTTAAGAAAAATTAGCCCAGGCATTACATAGGAAAGAAACTCCCCACATAATTTAAGAAAAGTTGCTTCATTGATGCCTCTAATAGATCTTAGACCAAGACCTCCCCCGTTCATAGAAGAGCAAACCTTGTGCTAAACCAAGTTAACAAGCTATCACACATAATAAATATGTTTAGTGTTAAAAAAAAATTACACTAACAATGCTTGAAAATTAAACTATATTTTTCACATTTTAACAAACATAATCAACGTCGATAAGAATAATCAAACTAAGCTATTACTATATTACTAACTAATCCAACATGAGTACTACGTATAATTTTAGTGTAAATAGAGTGTTATCTACGCACATTTGGAGAGACTAATCTATATTTAAAATAGATTTGATATAGTCAATTGTCAATGCAATATCGTTGATAAGTCGATATTTTTGTTCTTTTGGAGGTGACCCTCAACTAAAACACATTGGGCTTTAGTTTGACATCATGTGGTATGGTCAACTTAGAAGGTGAGAAATGATGTTATTCCCTTTAATAAATCGTGGATTAAGTTAAGTTCTTTTCTTGGTAGTGGTTTTCGAATAAATCGTCAAAGGTCTCCTTGTGCTTCTTAAGATGGTTCTTTGTTTGCTCATGGTTCTTTTTTGTTGTGGCATACTTTGTTGGACCGCTTGGTTTGTTGTTGACCTTTGTTTTAGGTTGTTTTTGGATCCCCTTTATTTTGGGTTGTTTTACTTTGTCCTTTGTTTGTACTTTTACTTTATATAATGGAGTTTGAATACTTCTTATACTCATTTTTCATTTTATAATATATGCAATTTACCATTGCTAAAATTATTGCGCGATCGACTAAGAATGCACATACAAGATTTTAGTTTTATGTTGTAATAAATTGAATATGTCATGTGAAATTTATGTACAAAGACATTACTACCGCAATTGCAACTTCATTAGGCAATTTTATCCGATGTAAGACTCTTTAGCACACACCCTCATTACCAACACTATTAGGTTTAGTTCATGGACATAAATGGTGGGTGGTCTGATAGCGAAAATTTGATAGTAGGTAGTCCAATGAATCTTAGAGAGACTCTGATATCATTTTAAAAATCGTGGTTAAACCTAACACAACCCCACAAAAAATGATTTGTCAGGTGACGATTGCCTCCACTCAAAAACACACATTTAGTCTGATGTATTACTCTTTAACGGCCACATTTATCAACAATATTTCCGCCAAGTACATAATTGACAATTTGGCCAACCAATTAATTTTACAAGAACAAACAACATTCTTACCATTAATTCTTTAAATTTTTCACCGTACTCTTTGTTAAAATGCAACCTCAATCTCAAACCATGGTTAAATTAAATGAATGATCAAAGGGATAGACAAAACCCGTCAAGTCATGAACATGTTAACACATATAGGAAGGGATGGGATACTTGTACGTAGGCCAATTATATCTGACTTATCACAGGCTCACAGCCTAAACTTAGCACCAAGCAACAAACAAGGGTTCCATTATAATGTTATGTGTGGACCACAAGATGGATCATGAAACACACAGCTTTATCTGATGCTGAAAACCCCCCAAAACAAGCAAAGCATCTTATACGTGTATTGGTAATGGGCAAGGTTTGGACTACTTAACAAGCAAGCTGTCTACAACAAAAGTATATCCTGTGCTACTATACTTGAAACATCAACCCCCCTATTGTGTGTTTTTATAGGAAAGCTTCCAAACTAAGCACGTTTCTTCTTCTTTCCTTAAGTAATCAACCAAGTGCCCCCTTTAGCGTGCATATTAAAGCTGACCCATAAAGCTATTTAACTAGCAAGTTACATTCATTACTTGCATCATCTAGGTGAGGAAAATAGTGTATATTTTTTTAACAACAAAGTTTTAATCAATGAAGGATAAAAGCACAAAGAGTATTTAACCCATAATTCCAGAAAAATTAAAGGGGTGTTCAATCCGAAAAAACAAGCACCCTAATTCAAGAGGTTGGACAAAAAAGTGGGTTTAAAAACCATTCAAAATACAAAAAAGGTCTCCCGTTTTTTCTAAGAGAGACAACCTCCAAGGGATAAATTTATCCGTACCAAACCTTTCCGACAACGAACACCTACAAAACAAGTGGTCATCCGCCTTCGTTGTTTTGGGACACCACACACAATTTGAGCACACTCCGTCCAACAACACCCTCTTAATTCTCAAGTTTCCACGGGTTCGAATTCTACCAACGGTGAGTTGCCAGGAAAAAAGTTTAAACTTTTCGAGGAACAAAACTAGTCCAAATTTCCCTCAAATCCTTTCGACCAATGTCACTCAAAGAAGATGGCAAAAAAAATTTCCCAATCAAAACAACATATCGAGGTTTAACCCAAAATACTTTTGATGTTTTTAGCACCCAACTCCACTTATCCATTTCAGAGTTACCAAACTGTTGACTCACTGAAATGAATTTTAACGCACTTGAAACTTACTCCTCCCTATTAAATATACCCGTCCTCCATTGGAGTTCCCAATGCTATTTGACGTCAAGTCAACGCCTCATTTGGTTCAACTTAAATAATCTTGAAAAAGTTGAAGAAATTTCACCCCAACCAAGTACTCCATCCGGTCACTATTATAAGCAAAAGTTCACTTTATAGATTCATTCAATAAATGATGTATTTAGTCTATATATAGACCACATACATCATTTATTGAATGAACCTAAAAATTTAACTTTTGCTTATAATAATGATCGGAAGGAGTATCATGCTAACAAACGTTGATTCTAACATTGACCGTGTTAATCTCCGAAAATAATAACTCATACTCAGGACTAAAACGGTGACCTAACCGGTGTGATTCAACAAAAGCTAAGATAAATTCATATAAGTGATTCAAAACTCAAATTATATTCATTTTGTCTTATAATCGAGTCATCTCTTTTCTTGGTAGTATACATATATGTTTTCTTTTATGGTAAACAAAAATTATCTTAACGATAACAACTCTAGTCTTTATAATTGTGACATTGGCCGTTGTCATATGTTTTAAACAATTTCAAAGTACCGGTCCACGGTAAACTATATATAATACTCCTAGTTCTCATTCTTAGCAATAGTTGTTATCGTTTTCTTTTTTTTAGAGGAATAGTTGTTATCGTTAACAATTCACGTATTCTCTCTTAAAAAAAAAAATATATATATATATATACTAAAACATCAAATTTAGTATATAGATCATGCAACTTCAAGCCAAACACCGCGGTTTGTATTTCTTGTTGAATTTCAGCAAGTCTTCCAATGATATCCATGGATAAAGCTCTTCTAGCGGATATTTTTGACTACGTGAATTCATTTGATTGCTAATTGCAACAAATCGAAATCCATTGATTACTAGCTTGGATTACTAGCTAGTTACATGTATTACTACTACTACTTTATAACTTTATTGAATTAATTAGTGCTCCACCATCCTACAGTCAATTAAATGCAACAAGTCAACAAGTTTACCATGATTGTGATGAAGGAGAGAGCTGACATAACAGAGATTCTAGGGATCCTAATAGATTCTCTACCCCATGTCTCTCAAAACGCCATTGATGGTAGTAGTTGGAAAGCTGCAAAATAAAAGTCATGTCCCTATTGTTCTATTTTACATCTATTTTCATATAGCTTGGTTTTTAACTTATAGAAGAGTAGGGTTGGTCAAAATGGGAAAGATAATTATTTTCAAAGTGAATAACAGATATAGAACGAAAAAAAGATAATGTTTGGTAGACACCTTTTTATCATACACACATGGTACCACTCACATGTGAAAATGTGTGAGAGACATAAATGATGAGTTTTTTATGTGTGTGGAGACCACATGAACACATGTCACAATTGTGTGTTGGTGTATAAGTGGTACATGCCATCTAAGGTGGTCTATGTATCACTGCCAAAAAAGAAGGAAGAGAAAGAAAACACAAAATACACTATGACATTGCCCATTGCCATCAACAATCATCACCACCACTAACTGTTAAAATTTTGAGTTACTATCAATGAAACAATGTGAGCCATTGATATATTATCCAACGGTTTAAATGGACTGACAACAATAACAGTAAAAGATTTGGGAAATTCAGGGCAAGGGTGAAAAATGTCAGTCTCTACCTGACTCAAATCAAGAACATAGACAAAATTTCTTCTTTACAAAATAATATTAAATAATTTTTTTTTACAGGAAAAGTAATATTAAATAAATAATATGAAATGTGTTAATATTTTTTTAATATTAATGTAATTAAGTGTTTAATTAAGTGAAGCTATAATCCTCTCAAAGAAAAAATGATTGAAGCTATAGTAAAGATTACTATTTTTTTTTTTAATAAAATAAAGTTTATTACCTGGTTCTTATTTCTAATACCCTCTTGGTAAAAGTTGTTATTCCTTTTTATAAGAAAAATAGGTGAAAACAGTATATTGTTCTTTTTTTTTGTACTCCAAAAAAAAAAAATTTTTTTGCTCACAAATAATATTATTCTATAAAGTATTTCTACAACAGATGAGTTTAATTACTTCACGCCTGGGTTTGTATGAGTCTACCAACTTTTCTTCCCCAACACAGAAGAAAACATGGACAAATTAATTGTAGTACTTCTCAAATTTAATACAAATCACATGATATAAAATAAAATATTAATTAGCATAGTTCCTTTTATCATCCAGAAAAAGATGAAATGAAAATCCCAACTATTGATAATACTAACAAAAATCTAGTTCCCAAGATGTGTTTCCTATATACTCCATATATTATCAAATATAATTATCAATTTCTCCTTTCAAAAAATAATGAGTAAAGAAATTAGTTACATTATTGACTCTACAAACATCTGAAAACAAAACAAACTTATCTGAACAACGTATTTGCAAATTCATTTTTTTGAATTACATAAATAAAATTAAGGGATGAGGAAAAAGAAAAACGACAAAGAAAAAAATGAAAATGTTTGATTGAGATTATAGTATTTTCTTTAAAAACAAGGTAAGTAGGAAATAACAATGTGACAGTAATTTTAGCAAAAATTACATTTAGAAATTTTGACAAAATCACATTATGACCTTATTTTCTTCAAATTCAGGTAAATTCCAAATGCACTAAATTAGACACTGGCTAGAAGGAAGATTTTTCTCACTGTTCCAGGTGTGTGAAAAGAGCCAAAAAGGTTTTGCCATTAGATGAAGAAGTTAAAGAAAAAGAGACAAGCAAATAGATAGAGAAAGACATGAAAAACGGAAAATGCAGGTGTGTGTGCTAAAACGACATTGATGCTTTCGAGAACAACTGTCATAAAATGGAGTGTTTCAATATATAGACAAACAAAATTAAAACTAGATGGGTCATCTATTTTTAACTTCATTACCAATTCTTCATCATAAATCTCATATTCTTAAATCTTAACCTCACTCCAAATCCAAATGCATTCACATTCATCACCATCACCATAACACAACCATTACTGCAAATTAAAGAAACAGGAAAAGAAAAAGAAAAAAAACTAGAACATGTACATTGTACAAATAAAACTAAATCATGACCAAAAGTCTAAATAAAATTAAACTCAAATTAGTTCATCAACAATAATAAGATCTTCTAATCAAATTAAAGTACTAGAATAATCTTACCTAAATTACGTTTAAACACTAAGACAAAGTAGCATAAATATTTATAATGTTCCATTCCACTTGCACCCTTATCTTATCTTCAAATGAGATGGAATATTCAATAAACCCTAGGAAAGAAAATTTTCAAATTTTGTTATTTGGGTTTTTGTTATCATATCTAGGGCTTCTTACCAAGAGTGTGTTTGTTGTTATGCATCCAAACCTTAAGAACATGACGCTTAACACCACTTTCATTACAGAATTCTTGAACCAAACCTTCATCATGTTTCTGAATTCTCCAACCCAATTTCTCAGCTAACTCCAACATCTTATCCTTCTGTTCCTGCGTGAATTTTGTCCTATGCCTCTTCTTACTTGAACCACTTCCACCGCCACTTGGATTCGAAACATCTTCAAGCTCTTCCCTCGTACTCTGCGTCCCTCCACCGCCACCAGAAGTAGACGGCAAAGCAAGTGTCCCAGTCCTCTGCTGTCCAGAAACATGCAAATACCCCGCTGGAGTTCGATAATATGCCGCGAACTGCGGTGGAGGTGGTGGATGGTGATGATGGTTTGTCAACAGAAAAGGGTCACCGGCAGTAACATCTGCCGATGACTCTTTTCGGTGGAAGTTACGGTGACAGTTACAAGCAGCACATTTTAGTGACTCCAAAGTTCCTTCACTTCCTGCCGGCATAAACTCACCGCAACCATCAAGAGCATGACCACCAATACCTACCGCATGATTCTTCAGACACTCTCTATACCTTGCTTTTCCATTTCCAACACCAACCATGTTGCTGTTTCCATTGTTGTTGTTGTTGTTGTTGAGGATGTTTCTGAGTGGATGAGTCACCATGATAGGTTCAGTTCCACCAGGCATCTTAACAACTCTTGATGAGTTAGGTAAAGAGTCGTAATTTCCTCCACCCATACATAACTCTTCATCTTGTTCCTCTTCTTGATCTTCATCAAAATCCATTTTTGTAGCAAAATTTGAAGTTAGGTTATCAATGGTTGCTTTGATGTAGTGAATAATAATTTGAGCTGAAAGAAGAAAGAAAACAAAGGAACATTCACTCTCACTTTCACTCTTTTTCTCTCTATGTGCTTTTTTTTTTTGTTCAAAGGAAAATTTCAATCTTCATTTGATATTCATATACTTTTGAGGTTCTGTGTTATGTGTGGTCTTAATCTAAATAAACAAACAGCATATACAAATACAAATTCTCTCTCTATTTCTCTCTCTCTTGCTTTGTCTTGGACCATTGATGATGACCTTTTACCGGCTATTTCCGGTTACTTGGTAACTTTAGGATTTTTTAACTGGTGGAGATGAATGAGTAAATTTAACTGTGAAGGTTTTAACTTTTTCACTTTTTTGGGGACAATAGTACTCTGCTCTGGTTGTAGCAGTAGCATGAGGCAAAGGACGAATCACAAAAGAGGAAAACAACAAAACAACTAATAAACAAACTATTGTTCTTTATATACAACAATAATTTTTTTCTTTGTTTAATGAATATAATTATGTTGCCGATAAAAGTTGACTTATTTAATAAGAGGCCAAATGCATTCTCCCTCAACAACAAAAAAGAGGCCAAATGCATTTTTATTTTCCGTTTAAATTTGATAAAAATACCGAGTTAATCTTTTAAGTTCTAAATAGATTTTTTAAGTTATTAATTTAAAGAACCAAAAAATGTATTTAACCTTAATAAGAAGTTGGTTTATCTATGTAAAATCAACTTTTATCGTTGATGGAAAGATCTTTATGGTAGAAGATCTATAAATATGTAAATTAACATTCCTAGAGCTTTTAAGATATGTTCTAATGTTGGTGAACCTTTGAATACAAGTCTTCTTTTATTTTTTTGTTAACTCTTTCATTTTTAGAGGAAGGGGACTTTAGTAATTTGAAATTTGATTGAGAGGTAATAAGTAAAGTCTGATCGATCATTATTTTCATGAGAAATCAATCTCGGGTTCTCCCATAGGATTCGTCTCAGAGAGAGCTCATTAACAAATTAAGTTCAATCACTTGGTTGAAGTTCAACTCATCTAAACTTTAAAATATCAAAACAAGAATATATTTGTTGTGTTCATGATATACAAACAATAATGAAAAAAATATTAACTTTTTTTGTAAGTTACATTCATTCTATATAAGAAAGTTTCATTTCATGTGTTGTCCTACATCAGATATGGCAACAAAACCCGCCCCCGCCTCGAATTTAAAGGGGAAAAGTCGATTTAACCGGGTGCGGGTGTGGGGGAAATTTAGATTTTTAGTACGGGGGCGGGGTCAGGGGATGCTTAAACCCGCCTCGCACCCGCTTTTTGAATTTTATTTTATTAAATTTTATAACCTTATTTCCATATGCACCAACCTATTTTAATATATTATTACTCTTTAGAAACATATTTATTATAATTATTTTTCTCTTTTGAAAAAAGTTTATTAGATCTTTAATTATTAATTTTTACCTCCAATCTGGTTTGGGGATGGGGGCGGGGGCGGGTGCATGCAAGCGGGGGTGGGAACGGGGATGCTTAAACCCGCCTCCGATCCGCCCCGTTGTCAAGTCTATCCTACATTGAACATGTACACATCTATCAGTTGGGATTTAAAATCGAAATGTGATAAGCTCTGCGTTTCACAACACGTAGGACTATCCAGGTGTTAAACTGAAAGAATCAATATTTAAAGAGAAATTTCACCATGATCAAGGTTTTAGTCTTTTTTTTGTTGCAGATTGGTGGTAATTTTTGGTATTTGTGTGACGTTCAAATACATTTCATCATAAAATCCTTTCTTCTATTGATACTATACTTCATATTTTATCTTTTGAGTGTTGGAAATCTCGCTAAATGTATTTGGAGGTAGTGGATCTTGTTTTCTTTAAGAGAGTAGGTGTTATACCTTTTCATTTTGATTTAGATTTTGATAAGTTATGATTCTAATGCATTTTGTTGATTATTGTTAGAGATAGTTGTTTCTTGTATTATCACTTAATATTTGGTGTCCAAAATCAATTATTGTGGTAAAACTTTAGTAACGGTAATGACAGATGTGAGATGAATTTCGATTGAGTTATTATGTAATACCAAATAAGGTTGGGAGTATATGTTATACTCCCCAACTTATTTAGACTTCAACCTGATGTTGAACTCTTCTTAGTGAAGCTAATATTGATTGAATATGCTAAAATATGGATTAGTAGTTGTTTTAGGGCGTTGCACGATTTATCTTAAAATAAGTGTTATCAAATATATGCGAATTGTTGACGTTACCATGTTTTTGTTATGATTTTAATGTAATTCTTTTATGATATGATAAATTATATTATGTTGTAAATGATTTTCTTATGGATATATTGCATTCAAAGTGACATGTATTGCTTTCATCTAAATTTCAATATGTTTTTTTTTTGTTTTCTTTCATAAGTTAATGTGTGTGTTTGTTATTCTAATTGATTATCGAAGTATCAATTGCATAATTAAAACAATGTATTGTCTATGTGAAATTGTTTATGAATTAAGTTGTCTACAAATCTCGCGACGACACTTTATATATATATATATATATATATATATATATATATATATATATATATATATATATATGTTTTAAAGACC
>Ga0315914_1005664_pt1 | contig 18085 bp, 10 predicted proteins | sample MpolenodulesMG_FD_203920 | JGI IMG/M metagenome (GOLD analysis project Ga0315914, IMG submission 203920) | Medicago polymorpha root nodule microbial communities from Los Angeles, California, United States - elongated nodules | ecosystem: Host-associated > Plants > Roots > Nodule | place: USA...
AAACATCAACACAACTGTTTCTTCAAAATCTTCTATTTTTCTTGCTTTCCTTGTTGTTTAAGCTTGCTTGTGAACTCAAAACATCATGAAAATGACACTAAAAATAACGTAATGTCTACTGTCATCAAAGGATATGAAAAAGGAAATTATATAGTAATTAATGCATTGAAATTGTGTAATTAATTTATAATAAAGTCAAAAACAGTTTCCTTTTATGGTAATAATTCCCTTTTATGGTATGCTTAACCAGTGCCCCGGGGGCACCGGTTAGCAGGACCCTTTCTTAAATCATAAGGTCAACCTTGGTTTGAATGCATTTAAGATAGCTCTTTTAAAATATTGGCTAACACTCGGCTATATATAGCAAACCCTAAACCATGTTTCTCTCAAAAAAAAAAAAAAACCTAAACCATGGTAAATTACACAGACAGCAGAAGAATCATATATTTTGATATTTTGTTTTTTGCAAATGGAAGGACGTGACCTTACAACCTTCCTCTCATACCACTGCTTAACTGGTATTCTAATTTAACATGCATTTTATCGATATGCATATGTTTAATGAAGAATAAACATAAACATAAATAATTAATAGTAATTGACATATGTTTTTACTTTTTCTCTTCTTTGTGTATCTCTAAACTATCTTCTGCACAAGTTTGCATATGCTTTGTCGCATAATGAATAAATCTAATCAATCCAATAGTATTTGCAATGCTCTTTTATGGTTGACAATTAAATTCAGTCTATTAGAAATTAAGGGTGTTGCCTTCCACAACATTGTACTGCTATTAGAAATTGAAACATATTAGTAACTTTATTAAATGTCTAATTATTATGCGATATCTATTATTTTCAATTTAGTGCTTGCTTTTTCCTTAAAAGTCTCTGTTAATTATAGTGTCTGCTTTGCTTCAAGTCTTTGGTGCAGAAGTCTGAGAGAGAAAATATAATGTTCTCATGTTTCAATTATTGTTTGCTTCAGAATACAGGGCTTAGATTATGAGCTTCCACAATTATTTTCCTACTTTTTTTTCTGATTTAAAGAACAAAGGCTAATTAATAAATTGGTAATGTAATGTGATTGAAACTATTTAACTAATGTAGTGTATGTTTTACGATTGCAGACTAGCCAACAAATGGATTTTGAATGATTACAGTGCCCTGTTATTGCTTGCTTGATGCAGTAAAGAGAAGCATACGAGGGCCCTGTTGACTTTGAAAGAGAGTTTTGTGTTTTGTGGTGCGACTGCTGCTGCTCGATTGTTATTCTAACCTTTGTTGCATTTCAGTTTTGCATTGTAGTAGTCTGGTTTGGTTTGCCTCAACTTTAGCAGGTTTTCCTACAGTTTTGCTTCTGTTTAGTGGTGTTTACGTCATATGTTGCATCAGATTGCATTATTCGATCTGTGGTGTTCTGCTACATTGATTTCATGTTCTAATGCCTTGGTATAGTGTCCTGGTCACATGGAATCTATTTGCACCGTTGTGCCAATTTTGTTTTTGAGTGTTGGTGCATGGGATGGCTGATTTGGCTTTAGGTGGTGAACGTTCAAATTGTTAATGTATTATTTGGAATATGATTATCTACAAGCTACTATATTACATAAACCTTAGGATAGTTACTGATTATAGTTTTACTGTTGAAAAATGACAAGAAAGGTTTTACTTTTTATGCTTCACTTTTTTATAAAATGGTGCACTCTTTAGTTTTCTTTAATACAATGTTTTTTGTGGGAGCATGCTTATGACATGTTGGGTCACATCTTCCAAATGCAGATTGTCGGTAAGATTCACAATGATCTAATCAAACACTACTCCTTCAGACATGCTTTTATTTTCCCAAACCTATTTCAAAATCAATATATGATTAATTTGAGTATAACTAAATGCAGATTGCTTGCTACATTCATTCCAAGTATAGGCAGTCCTCCAAATTGAGTGTCAAAGATTGGCTCCTAAAGTTCTTTAGAACAAACAAGTAGCAGGTGCTGTGTGGCATGTTTCTTCGGATGCATTTGCTCGGTCAAAAAGCGTCTCCAGCTCTTCAGAGTTTTCTATTTAATTTATCTCGATATTAGATATAGCTTTCAAACTAGATATTCCGGGTTGAGATGAATGGCTCACATACAATTGTGGGACTTCAAATGTAATTAGTATTGGTCTTACCAAGGGATCAGGACCTCATATGAAGATTAGTCGATGTTATAAGTTGCTGCAACAATTTTGGGAATCATAACAAAAGTGAATTTTAATAGAGTTTAAGTCATTTATGCAATGCTCCATAAATTGTTTACTTTTGGATGTCTATATTTGTTGGTTTTTGATGAAAAAATATGAAACTATTGGTTAACAAGAATTACCACTTTTTTTCCATTGGAATTTAGTTTGTTTTAACATAACTATGTATATATAAATATATTTTTAAGACTTGGTACCTATTAGATACCCTCATACTCAAAGTATCACAATCTTAAGTGGGACTTACACTATTGCATTTTACTAATTGTGAACGTAGTATAGCTCATAAGACCCGTGTGGCGCACGGGTCATCAATCTAGTATTATATATTTTTGTTTTGTTTTTGTTATATTTTATCTTTTAAAACCTAATTTTTATAATTGCTTAAATTATGTTACTTCTTTTTATTTATCTTTTAGCATTATATTCCAATTCAAACTTTAACTCTAAATCTAGGTTCTTTTTGTTTTATCTTCATTTTTTTAATGTTTTTATATTTTACTTTATCATAGTTTATTTCAATAAATTTATCATTTTTTAAATATTTTCAAATTTTTAGTATATTTTATTTTTGTTATATTTTTTATTTTTTAAATCTATTTTTTTAAATTGCTTAAATTATTTGATATTTCATTATTTTTTAGCATCATATGCCAATTAAAACTTTAACTACAAACATATTTTTAGGACTATATATGAAATTAAGGGATTTTCGCTATACAACTACTCACATAATTTTAGCACAAGTAGAATTACACCTTTAAAATCAACTTTTCTCATTCTTCAGGTTTGACAAATATCACTTCTATAAAAAAAAATCATACACTTTTTTCATATACTATTGATTTTTTTTTTCTTCAGAAACTTTATTAACATTATCCACACTCTAAATATTAAATATGAAGACTCAAGATTAGGATCATTAGAATGTAAAGAATGCCGAATTTTAAAGAGATCACATATATTTAATCAATGTGATTTTTACGGATGATAGAGCATGCATCAACATTTTTTCTTCGTGAACTTTTACTAACATGATTTCACATTAACTTATTTATTTTTCTATGCTAATATTTATTTAATTTTTTTGTTGGTGATATTCTAGGGGATTCAATGCACTGTGTGAAGCGGCAATGTTACAAAATATCAATCTATATTATTATAAAAAATAATATCAATCTACGTTGATTGATGTAATATGTTAGCAGATAAAAAGTATCTTAATTTCTAATAACAATGATAACTTTTTTTTACTGAATCAAGAATGAGGAAGACATCAAGGAGCCGTTGGACATCCCGACTAGGTAACATCATTAAATTTAAACCAACTTCCTATGAATATATAATATTTTATAAAACTATAACCATTGTGAAGCTGTATAATTTTTTTTAAGGAGTTAATTTATATGTCTTTTGTCTATTTATTCGTTATACTTTTTTTTGGTAACCATGATATAGGTTCACAAATTCCACCATCGTTAGAGATGACTAATCTCCGTCAAGAATTGATGGGGCACAAAAGGTGGGTTCTTCCCTTTCGATCGAGTTTTTTTTCTTATACGCATGAGCCACGAAACAAACTCATGACCACATGTTTAAAGGGACTCAAAACTCTTACCACTTGAACTAATTCATTATTGATTTTGTTACACTTTTTATTTTTGCATTGGACATTCTTCTCACCATTTATATTTATTTTTAAAATATTCATAATTGTAAATTTAAATAAATTCAATTTAATATACTTATATTCGTGTACACAAACTTATTTAATATCTAACCTGTGCAACACCGGGGATCTAAACTAGTAGTGTTTGTGTGTAACCTTTCCTAAGAAAAAATAATAAATTTTTCTAAGTACGCCTTTATAGCACTACTGATTTTAAAACAGCTCACCATTTATTATGAAGATGAATGTTATTTGAACAACCGTTTTATTTGACAACTTGTGGGACAACCAAAATACACAAAGAAATTTAGGTCTTGACACAAACCAAAGCAATAGAGAGGGAAAATGATGACTATAACATCCTAGACTGCTTTTAGGATTGTCGACTGGCCCCGCAAATCAACACGAGTTTTTTCAGCATGTTTTGTCCTCACTCGCACGCTTATTGGGAAACTTTCCGGTAGGTCACCCATCCAGAGACTACTTATGGTATGGGCTACCAAAAAGAAGATGAATCTTGTTGATATAGGTAGTACCAAACAATTCTTATAAGCCTTCCTTCTACCATGTAGTCCCATACCTACACGGTCTCAGGATCCCTCTCATTCCGATGTGATTTGGTTCCTCTAGAAGCTGTTGGGAGCCGCTCATTGTCGTGCCTTGTGCACCGGCGACCACTCCCCGCCCTCGTCAGCCTTGGGTGTTACATGTCCACCAACTTCCGCTTGGTTCGTCCCCGAACCACACTGTACTGGGAGAGGTCTGCTCTGATACCATTTGTAACATCCCAGACTGCTTTTAGGATTGTCGACTAGCCCCACAAATCAACACGAGTCTTTTCAGCGTGTTTTGTCCTCACTTGCACGTTTACCGGGAAACTTCCCAGTAGGTCACCCATCCAAAGACTACTCCAAGTCAAGCACGCTTAACTGTGGAGTTCTTATGGTATGGGCTACCAAAAAGAAGATGCATCTTGTTGATATAGGAAGTACCAAACAATTCTTATAAGTCTTCCATTCAACCATGTAGTCCCATACCTACACGGCCTCAGGATTCCTCTCATTCTAATGTGATTTGGTTCCTCTAGAAACTGTTGGGAGCCGCTCATTGTCGTGCCTTGTGCACCAGCGACGACTCCTCATCCTCGTCAGCCTTGGGTGTTACAATGACATCATGTGAGTATGAGAGAAAGTTGTCGCAATAAACTACTTCATACGTTATAAATATAGCGAATTTGAAACTGAAGGTTTTAAATTATGATTTTCATCCCTATAAATAATGCGAATTTTGATCTATGTTATTGTTCTGGACTAGTCAAAAACCTAGCCCACTACAAAACTAGGCCCAATTATTCAGAGGCCCAACAAGCAAAAGCCTACCATCAGGCATCAGATCCTCTCTTCCTCAATGAAGACACATAATGACATGATGGCTCATAATGACTATCATTGAGGGCTTTCATGGGGCCATTCATAACGGCTTTCCACCATGACCTTACAATGGTCTCCTAGACTCTATATAATGAGCTCTTGACAGTCCCACAAGGTATGTATCTCTCGATGCTCCATTCTCTTGCTCGTATACTGACTTGAGCGTCGGAGCGCATGCAGGTTCAAGACCCCCTTCTCCTTAATGAGGTTGCGACCAACACATGCTCGGAGCACCGCCATCAACGTTCGGAGCACCTACTCTCGTTGATCCACCACCACTTTGAGTATCTTTTTCCTCCTCGGATAAATTATTCTGTTTGTTCGGAACAGTTATTATAGATCAAAATTCGCTATATTTTGATATATATTTATAGCGAATTTTTCGTCCCTATATTTTAAAACATATTTAACTCTTCTTTTAATCTATGTTTTCTATACCATTAGTGAAAGATATTATTGTAAAACAAATCACAATTATTATTATCGTGCACTACCTTTGCTACTCTATGGTCGTTAGTGTGGTACTGGATTGGCTTTTCGGGGGTGGACTCCTAGATTATTTCCGATCATTTCTTGCAGTTTACACATTCGACAGGTAGTGGGAAAGCCTGGTGCTCATTTCTATAGCTTATATGGCTTCTTTGTGTCTGAGTTGTGTGGAATGAACGTAATTATATATTATTCAATAATTCTGAAACCCCCATTCCCCGGTTGTTGGATAAAGTCAAATATATGCCCTTAGGGTGGCTGAAAGCTAAGAAAGTCACTTTTGTGTTTGGTACTCATAGGCGGTGGTCGAGCCCTTTAACTTGCTTGAGCATCGGTTAATTGTTTTTGTTTACTGTTTTTGACATTGTTTATCTTTAGTGGTCTTTTTGGCACATGCCTTATGCTAATAGGACTGCTCTGTTTGTGGTTATAAAATCCATTTTTGCTTGTTCAATTTTTATATAATATTAACTACATTTCTTAATCAATATAAAATTTCTAAAGTGACATGTAATTTGAAACACACGGAAAGGATGATACATGTTCTTTTCAAATAGATAAACTATCATACATGTTGTTGTTTTTTCCTTCGTAGGGGACACTGTCTTTTTATATTGTTAGTCCTGAAATATGTGCATTTATATCATATATTTACTTCAAAATTATAGTAATTGACAATCTCCATTTATTTAGAAAATGGAGAGGATCTTCATCTATTAGGGATATTCTTATGTATCAAATATAAACGCTTAAACCAAGGGGCAATGTTACATACCCTTGATTTCAATATGGGACTATTCAAAAAATGGGATTACTCTTATCTTTTTTCTTTCAAGTAGTTAGAGTTTTATCTCCTAAAGTATATGAGTGGAGAATTCGGGTTCACATCTTTTCATATTATAATCTCCTATTAACTGAATATCATGCTCACAAATTAAGACTATTCTTATTATTATATTTGTGTTTGACATTTTTTTTATGTTGCTCCTTCATTTCAAATAAATGTCGCTTTAACAAAAAAATGAAAATAAGCGTCGTTTTACCTTCTCAATGCAATATTAATTTATTTTAATTTGATCCCTATAATAATATTGTGCACATGATATTTTTGTATAAACATTACGTTCAAGTCATTATAAACGCACTAGTTACCGAAAACAATCCTCAAGTCTTAGAACGAGCAAACCACATGCTGGTGGATTGGAAATGGGCGAATAACAGCCTGTGCATGATATACAGTTAGGGAAAGCAGTTGTCACATTGAACAACTCTGATACATTAGCAAACTGACAAAGAAACGTGTTGCAAATAGATGTAATGTGGAGAAAACCCGTTGCGGGTCGCTTCAATGCAATGTAGACGCATCCTTCTCCACACACTTGAATTGGGTTGGGTTTTGGATATGTATGAGATGACGAAAGACATTTTAGCCAAAACATTATGGTATATCCCGATTGTTTCTACAGACAGTGGCAGAGCCACGCTGGCTCTTCTGCATGCAAGTGCCCCCACTAGTTTTTTGAGTTTCTCTTATCCATCCTATATAATACTACATTATAGATCTCCAACAGCAACACATACATATACATATAGTATTATAATTATGATGATAGAGTATGATAACTAGATTACATATTATAAATAATACATGCATCTCTCGGCTCTCCCCTATGTGTTTTCCCACTCTTTGTTTCATTTATTTAGCTTCATTTTTCGGAAACAATACTTCTATAATGTTATATACCTAACATTTATTATTTGAAATAATAATAACAATTATAAAAGTTCTTTCTTTCTCAAAAAAAAGTTCTAGTCGATATATTTTTGAAACATTTATTTTATTCTATTTTCATTTTAGAAATAAGAAAATTCACAAAAAATTATTGTAATATTTTAAACATATTTAATGTTAGAAATTTATTTGTAAATATTGCCCTCACTACTTAAATTTTTTGGCTCCGCTACTCTCTAAAGACATTGGTGAAGCAATGAGACTTTTACATGTCATACATTGGGTGCATGAACTCCAACTGTCAAATGTTAATTTTGAACTCGATGCCAAGAGAGTAGTAGACAATTACAACAAAGGTAAGAATGATCTCAACTAAATAAGCCACATCTTTTCTCTTTCCACGATTAATTAAGTTTAGTTATTATTTTCTTTTTTTGAGCAAGTTTAGTTATTTTTAAGACTTAGAATATATAGATAACTCTACTAGTAAAGGGCAAATTCTTATTTACTAGTTAAAAAAGTGGGTAGAGTTATCCATTATGTTTGGTTTCAACTTAAAATAGATAACTCTACTTGCTCTTTGTTGATCGATATTGTAGTTGTCGACTAAAAGTAAAGTGTTTAAAATTGAGGGTTAAATATGTTTTTGGTCCCTATAAAATCGAGAACTTCTAAGTTTAGTCCTTACTTAATTTTAATAGTTTTTTTAGTCCCTACAAAAAAAATTTACTTCTAATTTTAGTCCCTCCTAAACAAAGTTTGTTTAATTATCCTTAAACTTTGAAATTTTTGAACGATTTTTTTGAGACAAGTTTAGAAGACTATGATAGGTTCATTTACTAAAATTTAATTTTTTTTAACATGAAACGAATTAAATATGAATTTTTTAAAACGAAAAAACGTAAAGATAAAAGTAATAAAATCTGGACGTAAAAATAAAATTTTATGATACTTTTTTGCGGAGGAACTTTTAGTAATGTTCTTAACACGTCTACAAAAAATTGTTCAAAAACTTAAGAGTTGAAACATAAATTAAATAGATTTTGAACAGGGATTAATACTGAGTGCATAATTTTTTTTGTAGGGACTAAAAGAACTATTAAAATTAAGTAAAGACTAAACTTAAAATGTCTCAATTTTATAGGGACTAAAAACATATTTAACCCTAAAATTGATTATTTAGAGAACCGATTAACCGATAACTAATTTAAAAAAAATGAGGTTTGCTTCCAACAACAACTAAACTCAAATACACAAATATCATTGTATTATTGTGTGTATATATTAGGGTTAATTATATTTTTGATCCCCCTAAATATACCAACTGTTGATTTTAGTCCCCTTAAAATTTTCTATAGGCTTTTAGTCTCCCTAAAATTTACCATTTATGAAATTGATCCCGGCTGTTAACTCCACTTTAACGGTGCTGACGTGGCACTGCCACATGGATTTTTAATATGCTGACGTGGAATTTCATTTTTTTATTGAAAACCACAAATGATTATTCAAGAAAGCAAAACATCCAAATTTGATAGAATTGGCTTGATGAGATAGCCTTTACTTCTAGCTGAAGCCTTGTTTTTTTTTGTCCATCTCATAGGTTTTGTTCCATACGTTTGATAAACGTTGTCTTGGGTACGTTACCAAGAAGTCTATCTCTTTGTTCACCATTCTTGAAGAAAATGACAGTTGGAAGACCTTGAATCTCATATGTATAAGGAGCAAGTCGATTGTCATCAACATTGAGTTTGAAAAACTTGACCTCACCTGCATAATCATTTGCCAGCTCAATCATTTTGGAATCAAGATTTTCGCAGGTGGCACACCATGTAGCGAAGAATTCCACCAACACAAGAGTCTCAGAGTTAAGGACAAGGGAACCAAAATTTTCATCAGTAATAGAAGCCACTGCAATAATATCCAATAACAACATAAAAGTTTAAATAACTTGGCACAAAATCATTTTTTTAACATATCTAAAACAAAATATTGTGGTACTTGCCACTTCGTCTGCAAACAAACAATAAGAAAAAATCTCAACAACAAATATTGGGTTAATAATTAAAATCAAACCTCCATTGGAAGCATCTTGAGTGGCAACGTTATGGAGTTGTGCGCTGGCCATGGATGCTGAAAGAGTGTGAAAAAGTATTATAAAGATGAAGGAAAACATTGTTATTGTGATGGTGGTCAAGGAATGAACAAGTATGACTGTGTGAGAGAGAGACAATTAAATGAGAGTTTTATGGTTTTCTGTCTCTCAACATTGTTGTTTTAAAGACACAAATGCGGTGCACCATCATTTAAATGGATGTTTGGTCCTCTAACTTTTATAAACTTTTGGTTCCTCAATCAAAGAAAAAGAGATTTCAGCCTCCAAAGCTTAAAGATGAAGAGACAAATTTGTTTAAAAGACGTCTCATGTTTCAAAATAGGAGAAAAAAATTGCTATTCTTTTAAAGATAAATGGACAAAATCGTTATTTCTTAAAGATAAAGGTAAAAATTCCAATATTTTGTAAGGTTAAAAGGTAAAAAATATATTTAAACTTTAAATTGATTTTGCTTGCATGATATCACTATCCAACCAAATTTTAAAGGCACCAAAGGGTTCTCTAAAATAATATTTATTTGACTGTGGAATAGTGTTTGTGTGTAACCTTTCCTAAGAAAAAATAATACATTTTTCTAAGTACGCCTTTATAGCACTACTGATTTTTTTTTTTTTTAATACAAACGTAGGATAATTTTTTTTTTTGACAAAACAAACGTAGGATAATTATTGATTGATTATGTCCAATTGGACTTCATTTACAATACTGATTTTAAAACAACGGACCAGTTATTATTAATCCGCCGTATAAAATACTTCCACCGAAAAAAATATACACTTCCACCGTTTTCTTAAAGAAAATAAAATAATAATAATATACTTTCACAGTTGTCTTCACAAAAAAAAAAATACTTTCACAGTTGTAAATTACATGTCATTTTACCAAATTTTATCTGTTTTAAATTATATGTCACTTTACAATGTCAATGAATCATTAATGTTTATTTTTCTATTGTACCCCTTACTATTTATTACTTTATCATTTTTTCCAATTCTTGTAAAGGTTAAATAAGTTTTTAATCCCTATAAATAAAAAGAAATTCATTTTTAGTCTTTCTAAAAATAATGATAGGTTTTGGTCTCTATAAATTTTTTTAGCACGTAGCGTTAGTCTCCGTTAAATTAAAATTTGTTTAATTATGTTTAAACTTTTAAATATTTGATTGATTTTTTACGGACAGAACATTCTTAGAAACTTCCTTAAAAAAAGAACATTCTCAGAAACTCTTTATAAAAAATAGGAATTTTTTAATAAGTAATGAATTAGATATAAATTTTATTAAACGTCTAAATTTCAAGTTAAAACTAATGAAAATTTGATCATAAAAATCAAATTTTGAGCTAATTTTTTAAGAATGAACTTTTTATAATGTTTAAACATGTAAAAAATCATTCAAAAATTTAAAAGTTTAAACATAACTAAACAAATTTTAATTCAACAAGAACTAACTAAAATGCATGCTAGATTTTTTATAGGGACCAACACATATCACTTCTCTTATGAGAGCTAAAAACAAAATTAACTATATTTATAGGGACCAAAAATATATTTAACCCTTCTTTTAATTTATGTTTTATGTACCATTAGTGAAGGATAGTTTTGTAAAACAAATCATAATTACTCTTTTTTATACAACATTAACTACACTTCTTAATCTATATAAAATTGTTAAAGTGGCATATTATTTAAAAGGAATATGACACATGCTCTTTTCAAAAAATAAACGAGTTAAACATGTTTTTAGTTCTATAAAATTACAAGCTTTCAAGTTTAGTCCCTACAAAAATTTTATTCACTTTTAGTCCCTATTTGCATTTTATAGGGACTATTTTGGAGGACTAAAAATATCCATTTTTTTTAAAAAGTTTTCAAAATAAGGATTATTTTTACAAACTACAATATTTTCGAGGACTAAAATTACCATTAAAATTTTATAAAGACTGAACTTAAAAACTCATAATTTTGTAGGGACTAAAAACATAATTAACCCAAAAATAAACTATCATACATGCTGTCCTTTTTTTTTTAGGGGTCTTATCATGCTCGCAAGTCACAAAGACTACTCTTATCATGTTATTGTTATGTGTTTGACATTTTTTTTGTTACTCTTCATTTCAAATAAATGTCACTTTAACAACCTGGTGCGTGATATACAGTACGAGAAAGCAACTGCCGCAGCTAACAGCTCTGGTACATCATAATCAGAGTAGTTTGTAAACATGTAGTAGTTTGTAATTTTTAACTCAGCAAAGATAAAATATTATAGAACGTACCACGAACTCAAACATTGCATCAATGGTTTATACCGTCGATGCATTAAATACTTCAAGAATTATGTACCCAAACCTATAGTACCATTAAGAGGAGTGTTACGGTTTTTAAATTTGTAGGTTGATCTGAATATGAATCATGCATATATACTTTCTAGGTGTTGGCTTCGAGGATTATAGTAAAAGTTTGTAACAGGTGAAGTTGGCTATCGTGACTGGTGAGTCTCGTGGTGTTAATGGAAGCAGATTTGGTAAGGAAGATTAAAAAAAAGACAAATTCTTATTTACCCGTAAAAAAAAGTGGGTAGAGTTAACCATTTGTTTGGTGTCAACTTAGAATAGATAACTCTACTTACCTTTTGTTGATAGATATTGTGGTTGTAATGAAGTGTTTAAAGTCGGCTACTTAGAGAATTGATTAAACGGTAACTAATTTTAAGAAAGTGTGGTTTGCTTACAACAACAATTAAATTCAAATACACAAATACCATTATATTATCGTGTTTATATATCATAAGTCACAAATTTCACTTACAACGAAAAAAAAACCTCCATATGTCTCAAATTTGTATCTAATACAAATACTTCATTTTTATCCAAGTACTCATGCTTAGTAGGTGACTATAATTATCTAAAAACCACAATATGTGAATCATTCCATAAATGATTATCATTTTTTTTTTATTGAAAACCACAAATGGTTATTCCAGAAAGCATTACATCCAAATTTGACAGAACTGGCTTGATGAGATAACCACAAATGGTTTTTTTTTTCTTTTTTTCCATCTCATAGGTTTTGTTTAATACTTTTGATAAACGTTGCCTTGGGTACGTTACCAACAAGTGTATGTGTATCTCTTTGTTCACCATTCTTGAAGAAAAGGACAGTTGGGATATGTAGAATCTCATATTTAGAAGGAGTAAGTTGATTGTTATCAACATTGAGTTTGAAAAACTTGACAGCACCTGCATAATCATTTGCCAGCTCAACCATTTTGGAATGAACATTTTTGCATGGGCCACACCATGGAGCATAGAAATCCACCAACACAAGAGTCTTAGAGTTAAGGACAAGGGTACCAAAATTTTCATCAGTAACATAAGCCACTGCAATATCCAATAATAACATCAAATTAGTTTAAATAACTTGGCACAAAATCATTTTTTAACATATATCTAAAACAAAATATCGTGGTACTAGCTTGCCACTTCGTCTGCAAACAAACAAAAACACAAAGTCTCAACAACAAATATTGGGTTAATAATTAAAACCAAACCTCCATAACCATTAGAAGCATCTTTAGTGGCATTGTTGAGGGGTTGGATAAGGTTGAGGTAACCGGGTAAGGATTCGAGTTGTGCGGTGGCCATGGATGCTGAAAGAGTGTGAAAAAGTATTATAAAGATGAAGGAAAACATTGTTATTGTGACGGTGTCCATGGAAAGAACAAGTGTGACTGTGTGAGAGAGAGACAATTAAAGGAGTTTTATGGTTTTCTGTCTTTCAACATTGTTGTTTTTAAGACCCAAATGTGGTACATCATCATTTAAAAATAAGATGAACATGTACCCATCAATATTATATTTAAAGTTTAAATGTATGTTTAGCCCTCCAACTTTTATAAACTTACCATTTTGGTCTCTCAATAAAAAAAATAGCGATTTCAGCCCCCAGACTTAAAGATAAAGTCCTAAACTTGCTTAAAAGACGTCACATGTCTCAAAATAGAAGGCCAAAATTGCTATTTTCTTAAAGATAAATGGACAAAATTGCTATTTCTTAAAGATAAAGGGTAAAAAATTGCAATATTTTGTAAGATTAAGAGGTAAAAATGTTAATTTTTTTGTTACGAGACCTAAATCACAACGACTATTGAATAGTTTAAAGGTAAAAAAATAGATTTATACCTATATTTAAACTTTAAATTGGTTTTGCTTTGCGTGGTATCATTATCCAACCAAATTTTAAAGGCACCAAAGGGTTCAATAATTTTCCTTAAAAAAAAACACCAAAGGTTTCTCTAAAATAATATTTATTTGTCATGTGGAATAGTGTCTTTTTTTTTTTTTTAAGGAATGTGGAATAGTGTTTGTGTGTAACCTTTCCTAAGAAAAAATAATAAAATTTTCTAAGTACGCGTTTATAGCACTACTGATTTTAAAACAGCGCACCAGTTATTATTTAATCCGCCGTTTTCTTAAAAAACAATATACTTCCACCGTTTTTCCCTCAAAAAATATACTTCCACCGTTTTGTTTTAAAAAATAAAAATAAATAATATACTTCCACCATTGTAAATTATACGTCATTCAACCAAAATTTATTTTTTAAAATTATATGTGATTTTACAATGTCAAGGAATGATTAATTTTTATTTTTCTATTATGCCCCTTACTATTACTTTATCTATTTTTCCAATTCTTTTAAAGGTTAAATAAGTTTTTAATCCCTATAAATATAAAGAATTTTATTTTTAGTCTTTATAAAAAAATTGATAGGTCTTGTCTCTATAAAAAAATTTAGCACATAATTTTAGTCCTTGTTAAATTAAAATTTGTTTATTTATGCTTAAACTTTTAAATATTTGATTGATTTTTTTACGGACATATTAAGAACATTCCTAGAAACTCATTTATAAAAAATAGGAATTTGTTAACAAGTAATGAATTAAATATGAATTTTATCAAACGTCTAAATTTCAAGTTAAAATAATGAAAATTTGGACATAAAAATCAAATTTTTAGCTAATTTTTTATGAATGAACTTTTTATAATGTTTAAACATGTAAAAAATAATTCAAAAATTTAAAAGTTCAACCATAATTAAACAAATTTTAATTATGAGGGCTAAAAACAAAATTGAGTATATTTATAGTGACAAAAAGCACATTTAACTCTTCTTTTAATTTATGTTTTCTATACCATTATTGAATGATATTTTTGTAAAAAATTCACAATTACTCTTTTCTATACAACATTAACTACACTTAATCTATATAAAGTTGTTAAATTGACGAGTTAGGATCCGTTGACACTAGGTGTAAGTCAAAAGACTTACAACAAACTTTAACCATTAAATTTATTTGACCACACAGTTAAAAATATATCAACAAAGGAAACAATAAGAACATATTACACCTGGTGTCAACGGATCATTTCTCTAAATTGACATATACACCATCCGATCATTATTATAAGCAAAATTTAACATCTTAGATTTATTCAATAAATTATGTATGCGGTCTATATTAAAGACCACATACATCATTTATTAAATGAATCTAAAATATCAATTTTTGCTTATAACAGTGATTATATAATGTAATTTAGAACAGAGGAAATATGAAACATGATCTTTTCAAAAAATAAAATATCATACATATGATGTCCTTTTTCTTTTTAGGGGACGCTGTCTTTTTATATTGTTAGTCCTCCTCTCTATTGGGGATATTCTTAATTTTCAATATGGGACTATTAAAAAAATGAGATTACTAATCTTATTGTTATGTGTTTGCCTTTTTTTTTTGTCAACGTTTGACTTTTTATTATGTTACTCCTTCATTTCAAATAAATGTCGCTTTAACAAAAAATAAAATAAGTGTCGTTTTACTTTCTCAATGCAATATTTATTTATTTTAATTTTATCCCGTAAACATTATGTGCACATGATATTTTTGTGTAAACATTATGTGCACAACGTTCAAGTCATTATAAACGCACTAGTTACCGAAAAGAATCCTCAAGTCTTGGAACGAGCAAATTTAACCAAATGTTAGCGGATTGGAATTGGCGAACAACAACTTGGTGCGTGATATACAGTCCAGGAAAGCAGTTGTCACAACGAACAACTCTGATACATCATGATCACTAATCAGCAAACTGACAAAGAAATGTAACAGTCCGATTTTCGTTAGATTTATTTTTAATTGTTTTTATATGTGTTTATATGTGCTTGTATGCGATTAATTGCCTCTGTGTGTATTTCGGTTGGGATTAGTGAATTTCGGTATTAGAAGGGTATTTTAGTCATTTTAGACTTAAAAGTATTTTGGTCATTTGGTCAGAAGGGTAAATTAGTAATTTCACGGTGAGAGTTATTTTTAGTGTTTCAAGTGAGAACCATTATTTTTACTAAGTTACTATTCAGTAGTGGTAATTAGTTTTGAACCGGTAATTATTCGGTAACTTTTAACTGTAAGTGGATATAAAATTTGGGAGTTAGTTTATAATAGTTTTGAGCCCATTAGACTTTTATGGGTTAAGCCTATTAGTGTGGACACTATTTAAACTTTAGTCTTTGAGAAAATTAGGTCACCTAGTATCATTTGTTCATTTCATATAACATTTTGAGAGAGGTAGAGAGAGACGGTTCAAAAGAAGGAGAAAACGGGTTAGAAGAGAGAAGCTTGAAGAACCAAGAGGTGATAGAGATTCTAGGAGCTAAATTGAAGCTTTTGCTAGGATTATTGTTTATTGAGGTAAGGGGGTTAAATTTCAATCATAATCTCTTAGTTATAGCTTCTTCTCTAATTCTATGCATAAGTGCTTATTTTTGCAAAGTGATTATTATGATTTTAATTGATGAAATTCATGCTTATGCTTTGAAGTAATGTTTGGGTATGTGAATTTGATGTTGATTGAGTTGTTGATGATGAAATTACATGCTCAAAATGTGTATATATGTATACTTTGTGTTTCATTCAAAATTGATGAAAAATGATGTTATTGTTGATGAATTATTGATGAATTCATGATTGGTTGTTGTTGTTGCTGTTATGAGATGTTGTTGTTGATGATTGAAGCCATGGGTAATCATAATCATAGAGCTTGATGTGAAATTGAGTTGTTCTTGACGGTTTTTATGAAAAATAGGTCAAATGGTGATTTTTGTTGAAATGATGTTTTGGTTCAAGTTTTATATGGATTTGAGTGTATTTTCATGTTTAGAAACGTTTAGACAAGTTTTGGGATCAAATTTGGGCATTGGGAAGTCAAAATTGGAATTTTGGGGTGAAAATTGAGTTTTTCCCGAGAGCTACCTGTCATAGCTCGCCATGGCAAGTGCATTTACTGACCGTGCCGAGTTGCTCTCTGACAGCAATGTTTTGAATTGGTTTTCGGTGTAAACATGAAAGTTTTAGATAATTGAGTTAGCTTTCCAGTGGCTTTGGTTTGATTTGAAAATGACTTTTATATTTTGAGTTATGATGAAAACACTCCAAGTAGGTCATGGAGAAATCTTAAGGAAACTTAGCATAACTATTTCCAAGTCAACCCGAAACTTATGGTTTGTTTCGAAACTTCAAAACTTGAGTGTTAACGGGTTCAATTAGGGTGTTTAAGAGTATTTAACCTATGTTGTAATGGATCTAACTTGGTTTTGTTTTGAAAATGAATTGGTTTTGCAATATGGGAGAAATGATACGAACTTGTCGTAACTTGTGATTTTGATGATTTTGTCATAGTCGGCCAGTGAAACGCACATGTATATTCAACTACACTCATATGTGATCTAAGTGTATACATAGTCGAGGCACTAGAATTTATTTACTTGGTTTTGGTTCATTTGTCTCAATTATTTTAAAGTTGTAAAATGAGAGACGAACTTTGTCGAAAATGATCTTTAAGACCAAATACTTGGCAAATCTTTTGTGGATAGTTTGATATGATTATATGAAGATATGTGAATGATTTCTAGGTGTTGAATATGATGCTTATCTTAGTGTGGTGTATTTTCTCCTCACTTGAATTGTGAGAAATAATATGATGTTGTTGAATTACATGATAAAATTGATGTTGGTGAATACATATATGTTGATTGATTATGATATGGTTGGTGAATACATATATGTTGGTTGAGTGTGATATTGTCAGTGACTGTATATATGTCGAGTGTTGGTGATTGCATATATGATAAATGAATGGTGATGATGAGGTGAATTGTTTGTGTGAACATATGCATCGTTGTTGATTTATATGTTCATGCATACATGACTGATGGTGACGGATTTTATATCCAAAATATAAGACGGGTGTGAAATCTTACATACGATGTTTTTGTTGCATCGAAGGTGACGACCTTGAGGTGATTTGGTACCGCATGCATCTAGAAGAGTCTAGAACATTGCATGCATTTGAATA